>OEOE01000001.1_pt1 | contig 67848 bp, 44 predicted proteins | sample 1539681 | NCBI WGS metagenome assembly OEOE01 (sample SAMEA3611561, study PRJEB22512) | activated sludge metagenome | biome: Urban; feature: Wastewater Treatment Plant; material: Activated Sludge | place: Slovenia | collected 2012-09-24
GCTCTAGTACAATGTTAATTTGTGCAGCATCCGCGCCTATAGTGTTCGCGGCGCGGGTGAGTAAATCGGTAATGTGAGCTTTCAAAATAATCGTCAATATTACAAAAGCAGTATTTTAACCTAAGCAGGCATCAGACTCACCTATAACTTTTTTATGTCACGCAATTTATCTCAGGCCATTTTCAATATTGCGCTCGATGTGCCGCTGAATCGAACATTCGACTATCTTAGCGGCGGTTTTGTTGCGTATATTGGTAACCGTGTTGTGGTGCCGTTTGCGGGTAGAAATTTGGTGGGTGTAGTGTTGGAAGTTAAACAAACTTCAGATTATCCAATCGAAAAATTAAAGCCGGTCAGCCATGTGTTTGAAGATGTGGTGTTTGATAATGATACTTTCAAATTGCTGAAATTTTGTGCCGATTATTATCATTATCCGCTCGGGCAGGCGCTAATTTCTTCACTGCCATTGCGTTTGCGCCAGCTTAAGCCGGCAGTTTCACGCAAAGCGTTTGCCTATTCATTACTTCCAAATGCGGATATTAGCCAAATTCCTGCAAAAAAAGTGCTTTTACACCGAATTATCGCCGCCCTGCAGGCCACGCCGGTATTGGCTTCTGGCGATCTTGCTTTTGTCTCTTCTGGATGGCGAAAAGCGATTTTAGAACTCAAAAATCTAGGCATAGTCGATGAGCAAGAAGTTGTAGCAGTAAAGGCATCATTGCCAACATCATCTGTCGAGCCGCAACTCAATGATGAGCAAAATCAGGCGATAGAAAGCGTGTTAGCACTTACTCACCAGTTTAAACCGTGGCTATTACATGGCATTACCGGTAGCGGTAAAACCGAAGTTTATATTCAAATTTTACAAAAAATATTAAGTGAGAAGAATGCGCAGGCACTGGTACTGGTGCCGGAAATCAATTTAACACCGCAGCTGGAGGCGCGCTTCAGAAGCCGCTTATCGCAATATCCTTTAGTCACGCTGCACAGCAATTTAAGCGAGAGTGAGCGCTTACAAAGCTGGCTAGCGGCCAGCGCTGGTGCAGCCAAAATTGTGATTGGCACACGCCTGAGCGTGTTTACGCCGATGCCGCATCTGAAATTAATCGTGATGGATGAAGAGCATGATAGCTCTTACAAGCAGCAGGATGGCATGCGTTATCATGCGCGCGATGTGGCGATAGTACGCGCCAAGCAACTGAATATCCCCATTGTGTTGGGCAGTGCGACGCCGTCACTGGAAACTTGGTTTAACGCAATAAATAATCATAATGCACAAAAGCAGCAATATGGTTTGCTTAGGCTTACCCAGCGCGCAGTTGAAAACGCCGCGTTGCCCAATATTTTTTGCATTGATACGGCAAAATCACCTACAGAAAATGGCCTATCCCCTTTGCTGGTGAAAGCATTGCGTGAGCGTTTGTCGCGCGGCGAGCAGAGCCTGCTATTTATTAACCGGCGTGGTTATGCGCCGGTGCTGCATTGCAATGCCTGCCAATGGGTTGCGCCCTGTATGCGCTGTTCGGCGCGGATGGTCGTACATTTAAGCCAAAAACGGCTTAAGTGCCATCATTGCGGACATGAGCAAAAAATCCCCCTGCAATGTCCAAGTTGTGGCAATGCAGATTTGCATCCTACCGGGCAGGCCACGCAGCGTTTAGAGCAAACACTTCAATCATTATTTCCAGAGGCGCGAATCGCGCGTGTAGACCGCGACAGCATGCGCAGCAAGGGCGCGCTTACTGATATGTTAACCAAAGTGCACAATCAGGAAATCGATATTCTGGTGGGCACGCAAATGCTGGCCAAGGGCCATGATTTTCCACATTTAACTTTAGTGGGCGTGATTGATACCGATAGTGCCTTGTATAGCCCTGATTTTCGTGCGAGTGAGCGGCTATTTGCGCAATTGATGCAGGTTTCTGGCCGTGCGGGGCGCGCCGAAAAGGCGGGCGAAGTGTTGATACAAACCGCTTTTCCGCAACATGCCTTATTCCATGCGCTGCGCAGCCAGGATTACGTGAGTTTTGCCAACGAATTATTGCAAGAACGCCAAGTGATGCAGTTTCCACCCGCGAGCTATTTTGCATTGCTACGGGCCGAGGCGAATGATTTTAGCCAAGTACAGCAATTTTTAAGTAAAGCGGGGAATCTGGCGCGTGAATTACTTACAAATCATTTAAAGCATGAGGTGATGATTTACGACCCGGTTCGCCCGCAGATGGAGCGTTTGAAAGGTATGGAGCGCGGGCAACTATTGCTGCAAGCTAATAGCCGCTCTGCTTTACAGCGGCTGTTAAGGGTTTGGATGCCACAATGCCGAGAATTGCCTATTGCTGCAAAAATTCGTTGGAGCCTGGATATTGACCCTTTAGAATTTTAAGATTGTTTTGCTGCGCTACCTGCACCAAGCTTAAAAAGACAGTAAAATGGAGTTTTAGCTGAATGCAGACAAATTGCGGCTGTAGTTCAATGGTAGAACGCCAGCTTCCCAAGCTCGATACGCGGGTTCGATTCCCGTCAGCCGCTCCAAGAAAGCAATTGTAGAAAGAATAGCATGACACCAACACCGCCAACCGTACTCACCTTTGCTGCCACTGACCCTAGTGGCGGCGCGGGTTTGCAGGCCGACATTCTGGCATTGGCCAGCATTGGCTGCCATCCGCTTTCTGTGGTGACAGGCATTACCGTGCAAGATACGGTGGGGGTCGAGAGCGTGATGGCGCTTGATGCCGATTGGGTGAATGAGCAGGCGCGCACGATTCTAGAAGATGTGCAGGTTTCAGCATTTAAACTCGGGCTGCTGGGCAGTATAGAAAACGTGGCCGTCATTGCTGAAATTATGGCTGATTACCCGGATGTGCCCTTGCTGATAGACCCGATTTTAACTTCGGGCCGTGGTGACGAACTGGCTAACGAGGAAATGCAAGCCGCCATGTGCGATTTGCTGTTTCCGCAAGCCACGCTGATTACGCCTAATAGCCTGGAAGCGCGTCGTTTGGGGTTTTATGATGAGAGCGAAGAGATCCAGCACACCTCGCTGGATGAAGCGGCCATGCGTTTGTTGGGGATGGGTGCAGAATACGTGTTGATAACCGGTACGCATGAGCGCTCAACCGATGTGGTGAATTCACTCTATGGTGCACACCCTTCGGGTGCCAGTGGCCTCATTAAATCTTACCATTGGGAACGGCTGGCTGGCAGCTATCATGGCTCCGGCTGTACGCTTACCAGCGCGATAGCCGCTTGCCTGGCGCATGGTTTAAGTATGGAAGAAGCAGTTCAGGAAGCGCAGGAATATACCTGGCAAACGCTTAAAAACGCCTTCAGGCCGGGCATGGGGCAGTTTATACCTGATCGCTTTTTTTGGGCGCGTGACGATAGCGACGTTGATGAACAAGATGACAAAGTCCCATCCATTCAGCATTAGCGGCTTATACGCTATTACCCCAGACGAGCTGGTCACTGGGTTGCTGTGCAGAAAAGTAGAGGCCGCCCTGCAGGGCGGTGTTTCGTTGGTGCAATACCGTAACAAGGCGGCCAATGCCACGTTGCGTCTCAGGCAGGCCAGTGCGCTGTTGGCGTTATGCCGTAGTTATCATGTGCCCATGGTGATTAACGATCATCTGGATTTATGCGCGCAGATTGATGCAGACGGTTTGCATTTGGGCATGACCGATTGTGATGTGGGCGCAGCCAGGCGTCTGCTTGGCACCGATAAAATCATTGGCGCATCTTGCTACAATCAGCCTGAATTAGCCATTAAAGCCCAGCAAGCCGGCGCCAGCTACGTGGCGTTTGGGGCGTGTTTCAGCTCATCTACCAAGCCGGATGCGGTGAATGCGTCGCTGGGTTTGTTTGCCCAGGTGAGGCAGAAAATATCGATTCCACTGGTGGCGATTGGCGGCATCACGCTGGAAAACGCCTCAAGTGCATTACAAGCGGGCGCCGATGCCGTTGCGGTGGTGGGCGCGCTGTTTAACGCAAACGATATTATGCAAACCAGTCAGCAATTTACACATTTATTCAAAACAACATCTATTTAATTTAGCCAACATCATGACTTCACAAAACCAAATCCTGTTTGAAAAATCCCAGCAACTCATTCCGGGCGGCGTCAATTCGCCGGTGCGTGCGTTCCGCAGCGTAGGCGGCACGCCAATTTTCTTCAAAAAGGGCTTGGGATCAAAATTGTGGGATGCCGATGGCAAAGAATATATCGATTACATCAACTCATGGGGGCCGATGATTGTCGGCCACGCGCATCCGGAAGTCATTGCAGCTGTGCAGGCGGTCGCCGCCAATAGCTTATCGTTTGGCGCGCCGACTGGGCTAGAGCTGGAGATGGCGGAAGTGATCAACAAGCTTGTGCCAAGCATGGAGCAAGTGCGGTTGGTCAGCAGCGGCACTGAGGCGACCATGAGTGCCATCCGCGTGGCGCGCGGGTTTACTGGCCGCAATAAAATCGTGAAGTTTGAAGGCTGCTACCATGGTCACTCCGATGCGTTACTGGTGAAAGCAGGTTCGGGTTTGCTGACATTTAATGATTCAAATTCCAAGGGGGTTCCAAGCTCGGCGGGTGTGCCAGCAGAAGTAGTGGCGGATACGCTCACGCTGGAATATAACAATACACAGTCGCTCCAAGATTTATTCAGCCAGATTGGCGACCAGATTGCCTGCGTGATTATCGAGCCGGTGGTCGGCAATATGAATCTGATTGTGCCGCATAAGGAATTCTTAACAACATTGCGCGAGCTTTGTACCCAGCATGGCGCGGTATTGATTTTTGATGAAGTGATGACTGGCTTCCGCGTGGCTTTGGGCGGCGCACAGGCGCTGTATAACATCAAGCCGGACATGACGACACTAGGCAAGGTCATTGGCGGCGGTTTGCCAGTGGGCGCGTTTGGCGGGCGCAAGGACATCATGAGCTGTCTTGCGCCTCTAGGGCCGGTCTATCAGGCGGGCACGCTGTCGGGTAACCCGGTAGCGGTGACTGCGGGGTTAGCCACGCTCAGATTGATACAGGAAAAGGGCTTTCACGAGAAACTCACTGCACAAACCAAAAAATTGATGGATGGTTTGGTGCTAGCCGCTAAAGACGCGGACGTGACCTTTAGTGCACAAAGTGTCGGCGGCATGTTCGGGCTGTATTTTATGCAGACCTGCCCCGCTTCTTTTGCCGAGATGATGCAATCGGATAAGGAAGCTTTTAACAAGTTTTTCCACAGCATGCTGGATAGCGGCGTTTATCTTGGCCCGTCTGCGTTTGAGGCCGGGTTTGTTTCAGCCGCGCATACAGATGAAGATATTGCGTTTACGATTGAAGCTGCGAAAAAAGCATTCTCTGCGATTTGAGGCATTATTTTGCTCTATGTGATTGATAGCAAGACGTTTTAACGGTATTATTGAAGGTTCCGCTAAATGTTTTGAAATTAATTTACTTTAAAATAACATAAGATCACCAGGCAATGAATATGTCAGTCGTGCAAGTTAAAAAATTTAAGGGACAGACCCCGGAAAATCAGGGTTTATATAACAAACGTAACGAAAAAGATGCCTGTGGCGTGGGTTTTGTAGCACACATCAAAGGTAAAAAAAGTCACGAGATTGTTCAGCAGGGTTTAACGCTTTTAACCAATTTAACACACCGCGGTGCCACCGGTTATGACCCAAAACTGGGCGACGGTGCCGGTCTGCTTATGCAAATGCCCGATGCATTTATGCGTCGCGAAACAGCCAAGCTCAATATCAGCTTGCCAGAGGCCGGTAAATACGCGGTTGGTAACTTGTTCTTGCCGCAGGATGCCAAAAACCGTGCCGCCTGTGAGGCGTTGATTGCCAAAATCATTTCAGAAGAAAATCAAACGCTGCTTGGCTGGCGCGATGTGCCGGTGGATAACAGTAATATCGCCCAAGCCGCACGTGATGTAGAGCCTTGCATGCGTCAGGTGTTTATTGGCAGTAACGCGGCAGACCAAACTACTTTCGAGCGCAAATGTTTTGTGATTCGCAAACGCGTGGAGCACGCCGTGAATGCGCTAAACCTGAAAGACAACGCCGCGTTTTACGTGCCTTCGCTTTCTAGCAGAACAATCGTTTACAAGGGCATGTTGCTGGCCAATGAAGTGGGTGTTTACTACCGCGATCTGGCTGATGAAAGCGTAGTTTCAGCACTTGCATTGGTGCATCAGCGTTTTTCTACCAACACCTTCCCTGCGTGGGACTTGGCGCACCCTTTCCGCATGATTGCACACAATGGTGAAATCAATACCGTGCAGGGCAATGTCAACTGGATGGCAGCGCGTCATGAGACCATGAAATCGGCGGTGATTGGCGAAGATTTGGAAAAGCTTTGGCCGTTAATTGCCGAGGGTCAATCGGACTCTGCCTGTTTTGATAACTGTCTGGAGTTGCTGGTAGCGGGCGGTTACAGCTTACCGCATGCCATGATGATGCTGATTCCGGAAGCCTGGAATAACAATGCGTTGATGGATGAAGAGCGCCGCGCGTTTTACGAATATCACGCCGCCTTGATGGAGCCGTGGGATGGGCCCGCCGCTGTGGCGTTTACAGACGGCAATATGATTGGTGCAACGCTGGACCGCAATGGCCTGCGTCCTGCGCGGTATTTGGTGACGGATGACGATGTGGTAATGATGGCGTCTGAGATGGGTGTGCTGACGTTCCCGCAGGAAAAAATTGTTAAAAAATGGCGTTTACAGCCCGGAAAAATGCTGCTGATAGACACGCAGCAAGGCCGCATTATTGATGATGCAGAAGTAAAAAGTGAGCTGGCTTCTGCCTGTCTCTTATACACATCTAGATGTGTATAAGAGACAGGTTTATACCTGATCGCTTTTTTTGGGCGCGTGACGATAGCGACGTTGATGAACAAGATGACAAAGTCCCATCCATTCAGCATTAGCGGCTTATACGCTATTACCCCAGACGAGCTGGTCACTGGGTTGCTGTGCAGAAAAGTAGAGGCCGCCCTGCAGGGCGGTGTTTCGTTGGTGCAATACCGTAACAAGGCGGCCAATGCCACGTTGCGTCTCAGGCAGGCCAGTGCGCTGTTGGCGTTATGCCGTAGTTATCATGTGCCCATGGTGATTAACGATCATCTGGATTTATGCGCGCAGATTGATGCAGACGGTTTGCATTTGGGCATGACCGATTGTGATGTGGGCGCAGCCAGGCGTCTGCTTGGCACCGATAAAATCATTGGCGCATCTTGCTACAATCAGCCTGAATTAGCCATTAAAGCCCAGCAAGCCGGCGCCAGCTACGTGGCGTTTGGGGCGTGTTTCAGCTCATCTACCAAGCCGGATGCGGTGAATGCGTCGCTGGGTTTGTTTGCCCAGGTGAGGCAGAAAATATCGATTCCACTGGTGGCGATTGGCGGCATCACGCTGGAAAACGCCTCAAGTGCATTACAAGCGGGCGCCGATGCCGTTGCGGTGGTGGGCGCGCTGTTTAACGCAAACGATATTATGCAAACCAGTCAGCAATTTACACATTTATTCAAAACAACATCTATTTAATTTAGCCAACATCATGACTTCACAAAACCAAATCCTGTTTGAAAAATCCCAGCAACTCATTCCGGGCGGCGTCAATTCGCCGGTGCGTGCGTTCCGCAGCGTAGGCGGCACGCCAATTTTCTTCAAAAAGGGCTTGGGATCAAAATTGTGGGATGCCGATGGCAAAGAATATATCGATTACATCAACTCATGGGGGCCGATGATTGTCGGCCACGCGCATCCGGAAGTCATTGCAGCTGTGCAGGCGGTCGCCGCCAATAGCTTATCGTTTGGCGCGCCGACTGGGCTAGAGCTGGAGATGGCGGAAGTGATCAACAAGCTTGTGCCAAGCATGGAGCAAGTGCGGTTGGTCAGCAGCGGCACTGAGGCGACCATGAGTGCCATCCGCGTGGCGCGCGGGTTTACTGGCCGCAATAAAATCGTGAAGTTTGAAGGCTGCTACCATGGTCACTCCGATGCGTTACTGGTGAAAGCAGGTTCGGGTTTGCTGACATTTAATGATTCAAATTCCAAGGGGGTTCCAAGCTCGGCGGGTGTGCCAGCAGAAGTAGTGGCGGATACGCTCACGCTGGAATATAACAATACACAGTCGCTCCAAGATTTATTCAGCCAGATTGGCGACCAGATTGCCTGCGTGATTATCGAGCCGGTGGTCGGCAATATGAATCTGATTGTGCCGCATAAGGAATTCTTAACAACATTGCGCGAGCTTTGTACCCAGCATGGCGCGGTATTGATTTTTGATGAAGTGATGACTGGCTTCCGCGTGGCTTTGGGCGGCGCACAGGCGCTGTATAACATCAAGCCGGACATGACGACACTAGGCAAGGTCATTGGCGGCGGTTTGCCAGTGGGCGCGTTTGGCGGGCGCAAGGACATCATGAGCTGTCTTGCGCCTCTAGGGCCGGTCTATCAGGCGGGCACGCTGTCGGGTAACCCGGTAGCGGTGACTGCGGGGTTAGCCACGCTCAGATTGATACAGGAAAAGGGCTTTCACGAGAAACTCACTGCACAAACCAAAAAATTGATGGATGGTTTGGTGCTAGCCGCTAAAGACGCGGACGTGACCTTTAGTGCACAAAGTGTCGGCGGCATGTTCGGGCTGTATTTTATGCAGACCTGCCCCGCTTCTTTTGCCGAGATGATGCAATCGGATAAGGAAGCTTTTAACAAGTTTTTCCACAGCATGCTGGATAGCGGCGTTTATCTTGGCCCGTCTGCGTTTGAGGCCGGGTTTGTTTCAGCCGCGCATACAGATGAAGATATTGCGTTTACGATTGAAGCTGCGAAAAAAGCATTCTCTGCGATTTGAGGCATTATTTTGCTCTATGTGATTGATAGCAAGACGTTTTAACGGTATTATTGAAGGTTCCGCTAAATGTTTTGAAATTAATTTACTTTAAAATAACATAAGATCACCAGGCAATGAATATGTCAGTCGTGCAAGTTAAAAAATTTAAGGGACAGACCCCGGAAAATCAGGGTTTATATAACAAACGTAACGAAAAAGATGCCTGTGGCGTGGGTTTTGTAGCACACATCAAAGGTAAAAAAAGTCACGAGATTGTTCAGCAGGGTTTAACGCTTTTAACCAATTTAACACACCGCGGTGCCACCGGTTATGACCCAAAACTGGGCGACGGTGCCGGTCTGCTTATGCAAATGCCCGATGCATTTATGCGTCGCGAAACAGCCAAGCTCAATATCAGCTTGCCAGAGGCCGGTAAATACGCGGTTGGTAACTTGTTCTTGCCGCAGGATGCCAAAAACCGTGCCGCCTGTGAGGCGTTGATTGCCAAAATCATTTCAGAAGAAAATCAAACGCTGCTTGGCTGGCGCGATGTGCCGGTGGATAACAGTAATATCGCCCAAGCCGCACGTGATGTAGAGCCTTGCATGCGTCAGGTGTTTATTGGCAGTAACGCGGCAGACCAAACTACTTTCGAGCGCAAATGTTTTGTGATTCGCAAACGCGTGGAGCACGCCGTGAATGCGCTAAACCTGAAAGACAACGCCGCGTTTTACGTGCCTTCGCTTTCTAGCAGAACAATCGTTTACAAGGGCATGTTGCTGGCCAATGAAGTGGGTGTTTACTACCGCGATCTGGCTGATGAAAGCGTAGTTTCAGCACTTGCATTGGTGCATCAGCGTTTTTCTACCAACACCTTCCCTGCGTGGGACTTGGCGCACCCTTTCCGCATGATTGCACACAATGGTGAAATCAATACCGTGCAGGGCAATGTCAACTGGATGGCAGCGCGTCATGAGACCATGAAATCGGCGGTGATTGGCGAAGATTTGGAAAAGCTTTGGCCGTTAATTGCCGAGGGTCAATCGGACTCTGCCTGTTTTGATAACTGTCTGGAGTTGCTGGTAGCGGGCGGTTACAGCTTACCGCATGCCATGATGATGCTGATTCCGGAAGCCTGGAATAACAATGCGTTGATGGATGAAGAGCGCCGCGCGTTTTACGAATATCACGCCGCCTTGATGGAGCCGTGGGATGGGCCCGCCGCTGTGGCGTTTACAGACGGCAATATGATTGGTGCAACGCTGGACCGCAATGGCCTGCGTCCTGCGCGGTATTTGGTGACGGATGACGATGTGGTAATGATGGCGTCTGAGATGGGTGTGCTGACGTTCCCGCAGGAAAAAATTGTTAAAAAATGGCGTTTACAGCCCGGAAAAATGCTGCTGATAGACACGCAGCAAGGCCGCATTATTGATGATGCAGAAGTAAAAAGTGAGCTGGCTTCTGCCAAGCCATATAAAGCCTGGATTGAACAATCACGCTATTTCCTGGGCGATCTGCCAAAAGAAAATGCCGAGCTGGAAATGGCGGAAAGTTTGCTGGATACGCAGCAGGCGTTTGGCTACAGCCAGGAAGATCTTAAATTCGTATTGCAGCCAATGATTGCCAATGGCGAAGAAGGCGCTGGCTCAATGGGCAACGATGCGGCTTTGCCGGTGTTGTCCAATAAGGCAAAGCTGCTTTACAACTATTTCAAGCAGCTGTTTGCGCAAGTGACTAACCCGCCGATTGACCCGATTCGTGAGGAACTGGTGATGTCGCTGGTGACGTTTATTGGTCCTAAACCTAATCTGCTAGGCGTGGATGAAACTAATCCGCCATTGCGCCTGGAGGCCAGTCAGCCTGTTTTAACATTATCAGAATTAGAGCAGCTGAAAAATATTGGCACTTCAACTAAAGGCCAGTTCAAATCGCTGGTGCTGGATATTACCTACGATGCGCAGCAAGGCAAAGCAGGCATGGCGAATGCCATTGCCAATTTAAACAAAGCTGCAGAAAAAGCAGTGCAGGATGGCTTTAATGTATTGATTCTGTCAGACAGGGCCATCTCGAAAAGCCGCATCGCTATCCCGGCATTGCTGGCATGTTCAGCCACCCATGAGTTTTTAGTAAAAACTGGGTTAAGAACCAGCACTGGCTTGGTGGTAGACACAGGTTCGGCACGAGAGGTGCATCACTTTGCCTTGCTGGCAGGTTACGGGGCAGAGGCGGTTTGCCCATGGCTGGCATTCGAGACGATTGGCCATCTGGCAAGTGATCATTATGTTGCCAGCAAAAACTTCGTTAAAGCCATCGGTAAAGGCTTGTACAAAGTGATGTCCAAAATGGGTATTTCCACATACCAATCGTATTGCGGCGCACAGATTTTTGAAGCCATTGGCTTGAATTCAGCCTTTATCAGCAAATACTTCACAGGTACGGCCACACAGATCGAAGGCATTGGCCTGGATGAAGTGGCAGAAGAAACGCTGCGTTTGCATAATCTGGCTTTTGGTAACGACCCGGTATTAATGACACAGCTGGATGCGGGTGGTGAGTATGCCTTCCGCGTACGCGGCGAAGCGCACATGTGGACGCCGGAGACTGTTGCCAAGCTGCAAAATGCCACGCGCACTAACAAATTTGATACTTACAAAGAGTATGCCAAACTGATTAACGATCAGACGCGCCATTATAAAACTTTGCGCGGTTTGTTTGAGATTAAACCTGCAGGCGCCCCGATTGCTTTGGATCAGGTAGAGCCTGCTAAAGACATCGTGAAACGCTTTGCAACCGGTGCAATGTCATTGGGTTCTATCTCAACCGAAGCGCACGCGACCTTGGCCATCGCCATGAACCGCATCGGTGGTAAATCCAATACAGGCGAGGGCGGCGAGGATGCTAAACGCTTTATCCCTGTGACTGCGGATACCACAATGGCGGCGGTGATAGGCAGCGATCTGGTTGAAACCAACATTGCGCTAAAAGCTGGAGATTCGATGCGTTCACGCATCAAGCAGGTGGCTTCAGGCCGCTTCGGAGTGACCGCAGATTATTTAGCTTCTGCTGACCAAATTCAAATCAAAATGGCCCAGGGTGCAAAACCTGGTGAAGGTGGCCAGTTGCCCGGCCATAAGGTGAGTCCGTATATCGCCAAGTTGCGTTTCAGCGTGCCCGGAGTGGGCTTAATTTCACCACCACCGCACCATGATATTTATTCGATTGAGGATTTGGCGCAGCTGATTCACGACCTGAAAAACGCTAATCCAAAAGCGTCCATTTCAGTGAAACTGGTTTCTGAGACAGGGGTGGGTACTGTAGCCGCAGGTGTGGCTAAAGCGAAATCCGACCATATTGTCATTGCAGGCCATGATGGCGGTACAGGCGCATCGCCTATTTCGTCCATTAAGCATGCGGGCACGCCATGGGAATTAGGTCTGGCAGAAACGCAGCAGACTTTAGTGCTCAATCAGCTGCGTGGCCGCGTCGTCGTGCAAGTTGATGGCCAAATGAAAACAGGCCGCGATGTATTGATAGGTGCGCTACTGGGGGCAGATGAGTTTGGCTTCGCCACAGCGCCGCTGGTGGTAGAAGGCTGTATCATGATGCGTAAATGCCATCTCAATACCTGCCCGGTGGGCGTCGCTACGCAAGACCCGGTCTTGCGTAAGAAATTCACCGGCCAGCCAGAGCATGTGGTGAATTTCTTCTTCTTCATTGCGGAAGAGGTGCGCGAGCTGATGGCCAGCATGGGCATTGCCAGGTTTGATGATTTGATTGGACGCAGTGATTTGCTGGATATGAAAGCCGGTATCGACCACTGGAAAATTCACGGTTTGGATTTCAGCAAAATTTTCCATCAGCCCGACATGCCGGCCAGCGTCTCACGCAAAAATAATGACATACAAGACCATGGTTTGGTGAATGCGCTGGATAACAAGCTCATTGAGTTGGCAAAACCTGCACTGGAAAAAGGCGAGAAAGTGATAATTGATTTGCCGATTACCAATACCAACCGCACGGTTGGTACCATGCTCTCCAATCAGGTAGCGGTGCGTTATGGCAACGCTGGCTTGGCGGATGACACAATTCATGTGAATTTTGCTGGTACGTCAGGCCAGAGTTTTGCTGCCTTCTTAGCCAAAGGCATTACGTTTGACTTGACCGGCGAGGGCAATGATTACGTGGGCAAGGGCTTATGCGGCGGCCGCATTATCATCAAGCCACCAGCCGCATTCAGAGGCGTTCCGCATGAAAACATCATCATCGGCAATACTGTGATGTATGGCGCAACCACCGGCGAAGCCTATTTTAACGGTGTGGCAGGCGAGCGTTTCTGCGTGCGTAACTCGGGCGCCAGCGCGGTGGTAGAGGGCGTAGGCAACCATGGATGTGAATACATGACGGGTGGAACGGTGGTGGTGCTGGGCATCACAGGGCAGAACTTTGCGGCAGGCATGAGCGGTGGCGTGGCTTATGTGTACGATGAGGATGGCCTGTTTGCAAAACGCTGCAATATGAATATGGTGTCACTGGAAAAAGTGCTGCATATGGATCATATAGCGGCAGATGCAGTGCATCACCTTGATCAGCCTGATGAGGTGACGCTGCTATCGCTAATTAAAAAACATATCAATTACACTAATAGTGAGCGTGCCAAGGCCATTCTCGCTGATTGGGACAATGCACGTGGCAAGTTCGTGAAGGTGATGCCAAACGAATATAAACGCGCATTGATTGAACTTGCTGAAGATAAAGTATTGGTGGCTGCATAATGGGTAAAGCAACGGGTTTCATGGAGTTCGAACGTCTTTCTGAGGCAAACTTGCCAGTTCAGGAGCGTGTTAAAAACTACAAAGAGTTTGTATTGCATTTGACGGATGATCAGGCCAAACAGCAGGGTGCGCGCTGTATGGATTGCGGCATTCCGTTTTGTACCACGGGCTGCCCGATTAACAACATCATTCCGGACTGGAATGATTTGGTGTACCGTCAGGATTGGCGCGGCGCGATTGACGTGCTGCACTCAACCAACAACTTCCCCGAGTTTACAGGCCGCATCTGTCCGGCACCCTGTGAAGCATCCTGTACTTTGAATATCAATAACGATGCAGTCGGCATTAAATCGATAGAGCATGCCATCATCGATAAAGCCTGGGAAAACGATTGGGTAACCCCGCAAATCAATCCCAATAAAACCGGTAAAAAGGTAGCGATTGTGGGCTCGGGTCCTGCTGGTTTGGCTGCCGCGCAGCAGCTCGCGCGGGCTGGTCACAATGTGACCGTACTTGAGAAAAACGACCGTATCGGCGGCTTGCTGCGTTATGGCATTCCAGATTTCAAAATGGAGAAATTCCACATTGACCGCCGTATGAAGCAGATGCAGGCAGAAGGCGTGGAATTTAAGGTGAATCAGCACGTAGGTCAAAATGTGAATGCAGATGATTTGCTCAACCAGTATGATGCGGTTATTTTGGCGGGTGGCGCAGAGCAGCCGCGTGATTTGCCAGTGCCCGGCCGTGAGCTTGATGGCGTGATGTTTGCAATGGATTTTTTACCGGCGCAAAATAAGGTGGTTGCAGGTGACTCTGTGCCCAATCAAGTCAAAGCAACCAGCAAACACGTGGTGGTGATTGGCGGCGGCGATACCGGCTCGGATTGCGTAGGCACGTCAAACCGTCATGGCGCTTTGAGCGTTACGCAATTTGAACTGATGCCGCGTCCGCCTGAAAAAGAAAACAAAGAACTGGTTTGGCCGAACTGGCCGCTCAAGCTGCGCACTTCCAGCAGCCACGAGGAAGGCGCCAATCGCGACTGGTCTGTGACGACCAAGGAGCTTATCGGTGAAAACGGCAAAGTGACTGCATTAAAAGGTGCGCGCGTGGAATGGAAAGACGGAAAAATGAGTGAGATCCCGGGCTCCGAGTTCACGATAAAGGCAGATTTGGTACTGCTGGCCATGGGCTTTGTCTCGCCAGTGCAAAAATTGCTTGATGCGTTTGGCGTCGAAAAAGACCAGCGTGGTAATGCTAAAGCAACGACCGATGGCGATGGTTGCTATAAAACCAGCAAAGACAAAGTATTTGCTGCAGGTGACGTGCGCCGTGGGCAATCATTAGTTGTTTGGGCGATTCGTGAAGGCCGCCAGGCAGCGCGTGCCGTCGATGAATATTTAATGGGCGCATCCACACTACCTCGTTAATGCTAATCTGAAACAAAAAACTAAGGATGCAAAAATAAGTTATTTTGCATCCTTTTTTATTAGGTAAATAAAATGACCCAACTGAAAAACGACACTTTCCTGCGCGCGCTCATGCGTCAGCCCACGGACTACACGCCAGTATGGATGATGCGTCAGGCCGGGCGCTATTTACCGGAGTATCGTGCAAGCCGCAAAACCGCAGGCAGTTTTTTGCAGTTATGCAAAAGTCCAGATTTTGCGACCGAGGTGACCATTCAGCCGCTGGATCGCTACCCGCTTCTGGATGCTTCTATTTTATTTTCAGACATTCTTACCGTGCCGGATGCGATGGGTCTCGGCTTGTATTTTGAGGAAGGTGAAGGCCCAAAATTTGAGCGTACAGCATCGGATGAAACCAGCATTAAAGCGCTGGCTGTACCAGATATGGCTAAGCTGCAATACGTGTTCGATGCAGTGAGCAGTATCCGCAAAGCCTTGAATGGACGTGTGCCATTGATTGGTTTTTCAGGCAGCCCCTGGACGCTTGCGACGTATATGGTGGAAGGCAAAGGCGGCACGGATTTTCTCAACACCAAGAAGCTCATGTATGCGCGTCCTGAGTTATTGCATCATATTCTGGAAGTGAACGCACAGACCATTATTCAGTATCTCAATGCACAGATTGCCGCGGGAGCACAGGCTGTGATGATTTTTGATTCCTGGGGCGGCGCACTCTCGCACAATGCCTATATTGAATTTTCGCTTAATTATATGCAAAAAATCGTGAATGGCCTGACCAAAGAAGCTGAAGGCCGCAAAGTGCCAAGCATCGTCTTTACCAAAGGCGGCGCACTGTGGCTGGAAGCGCAGGCTGACATCGGCGCAGATGCGCTAGGCCTGGATTGGGCGGTGGATATAGGCCAGGCACGCAAGCGCGTGGGTGATAAAGTGGCATTGCAAGGCAATATGGACCCGGCGATTTTGCTTTCAACGCCCGGAGCCATTGAGAAAGAAGTTGCCAGTATTTTAGCGAGTTATGGCCATGGCAACGGTCATGTGTTTAACCTGGGGCATGGCATCACACAGTGGACACCCCCTGAAAACGCAGCGTGTATGATTGATGCTGTAAGAACGCTAAGCGCTCAATATCATCGCTAACTTTGTTTAATTAGGGACGTGCTGCGTTTCAGTGAAGACTAACCTTCAGGTTATGTCGTAACTAAAATGCGGGTGTGATGATTAATACGGTGAAAACGGCATGTCGTTAATATTATTAATTAAATGCCCATTAAAAAAGCCCGAACATTCGGGCTTTTTAATTATCTCAGCGACATGCGTTTCATGGTGTCATCTTTATCGATGAATTTATGTTTGAGTGCGCCGATAATGTGCACGATAACCACCAACACCAAGGTTATCGCGATTATCTCGTGAACTTCTTTGAACAGCTCGCGCAAGCCTTTGTTATCTAGGCCGCCAATCAAGTCGATACCAAACCACACTACACCATATTTACTGTTTATCGCCATCATAAGACCGCTTAACGGCATGGCGACCATAAGCAGGTAAAGCAAATGATGCGCGCCTGTGGCGAGTTTTCTCTCCCACGCCTTAAGTGAAGGTAGCATGGGTGGCGGGCGGTGTGTGATGCGCCAGAATACGCGAAACAAAATAAGTGCAAACAACGTTACACCGATGGATTTATGCAGATTAAAATAAAATGTTCTGGGGCTGGCTGCCTCAGCGAGATTCCATGTGTAAATGCCTAGGTCAAATAAGTCGAAAGCTGATTGTTTGGCTGCATCTTTAGGAATATCGTGCATGTACCAGCCAACACCAAGCATGATAAAAATGCCTAGAGCGATGAGTCCATGCAAAATAATGGCCGTTTTAGTGTAACGTGTTGATGCCTGATTCATAGTATAGTTTCCAAGGTAAGAGAATAGCTATGTGACACGGGTCACGGTAAATTGTTGCACGCAAAGGCAGTATTCTAATTGGTAAGTTAAGCTAAAGGAAAGAATCATGCGAATTCTAATGATAATCATGAGCATGTTTGCACTGATGGGCTGCGCACACGGCCAGGCGGGACAAGATGCCTTTACAGTCGAGAATGCGGGCGATGGTATTTATGTGCATCATGGCGTACATTTGGATATTGATGAGGGTTACCAGGGCGACATCTGCAATGCGAGTTTTGTCGTCGGCAGCAAAGGCGTGGCGGTGATAGATACCGGGGGCAGCCTGAAAGTGGGCAAACAGCTGCGCGAGGCTATTCGCAAAGTGACACCGCTGCCGGTGTTGTATGTCATCAATACACACGTGCACCCGGATCACATCTATGGCAACGCGGCTTTTCTTGCAGATAAACCACAGTTTATTGGGCATGACAAACTGGCTACTGCCATGGTGCTACGCCGCGAACAATACGCCAAACTGAATGCCAGATTGCTGGGTGAAGATGCCAAGGGCAGTGAGCTGGTTAAACCTACGGTGAGCGTTAAAACTACATTGGAGCTGGATTTGGGCGACAGAAAACTCATGCTGACAGCGCACCCAGTTGCACATACGAACACCGATGTTTCGGTGATGGAAAGCAAAGCAAGCACTTTATTTGCCGGCGATCTGTTGTTTATCGAACGCACGCCTGTGCTGGAAGGCGACATCAAGGGCCTGATTGCTGAAATCGAGAAGCTGAAAAGCAGTCCTGCAAAGCAAGTTGTACCAGGCCATGGGCCGGTGACCAAAGACTGGATTAAGGCACTTGATGATGCGCAACACTATTTGAATGTGCTGTTAACGGATATTCGCGCCAGCATCAAAAAAGGTGAGAGTATGGAATCTGCGATGAGTAGCGCCGCTGCAAGTGAAAAGGGCAAATGGAAATTATTTGATATTGCCAACAGGCGCAATGTGAATACGATTTACCCGGCACTTGAGTGGGAATAGGAAAGCGGCTTGCCGCCGGCTTTCCTGACGTACGGATTACTTCTTTTTAAGATTATCCAGGCTGCATGCGGTGACAGGATTTAGATACAGCATCAGCAAGCCGCCCGAAATCGCAAGATACTGTAGTACAGGCAATTTAAGCAGGAAGGAAATAATGATGGCATAAACGGCCATGAATATTGCAAAAAGTTTGGTCTTGAAGCCAAAAAACAATGCCAAGCCACCAGCTAACTGCACCAGAATAATCAATGGCGCAAAAATACCGGGTAAACCCAGACTACCCAAGCCCATCTGATACTCTTGGTAACCGCTAGGGTTGGTAAAGAAACCGTAAATGAGCATTACAACCTGCAGTAAAAAAATCTGCGCGAGCAAAACACGCGCAAGTGTTGATAAATAACGTTGCATAACTAACCTTATGAATAGAGTTGACCAAAAATAATAGCCTGCATAATGCACCGAACCCGTTGAATCTGCAAGCGCATCTAAAACAATGCCACAATTATCCGAAGTTAACATCAGACATGTCAATTGGCACGAAGCTGAAAATCTTTTGCGGGAAGTAAGAGCGCAAGTGTTTATTCAGGAGCAGCATGTACCGGTTGATCTGGAATGGGATGACCTGGACGAAACTGCCAGCCATTTGCTGGCTATGTTTGAAGACCAGCCCATTGCCTGCGCGCGGATTATTGACTATAAGATAATCGGCCGCATGGCTGTACTCAAGCACTGGCGCGGCATCTGGCTGGGAACGGCGCTGTTGCTAGAGGCGATTAAAATTTGCAAACAACAAGGCAGTAAGACAATTTCATTATCTGCGCAAACGCACGCGATCGATTTTTACAGCATGGCGGGGTTCAAGGTGGTAAGCGATGAATATATGGATGCCAATATTCCGCACGTAGATATGCAGCTGGCGCTTGCAGATTAAGTTTAAGGATTAAATTGATACTAGCGCCAAGCATTTGGTAAAATAACATTTTAATTATTGAGAATCCCAAGAGAATATTATGTCAAAAATCATTTTCAAAGCTGGCGAAGCAACTGTATTTTCAGAAGGTAAAGACGTTACCGCTGCAATGCCGGAAATTTTAATCGGCTCAGTCGATGGCCCTGTTGGTCAAGCATTTGCCAACTTGATGGCGCAAAGCAAAGGCCACACTGCGATGTTTGCCGTGCGTGATATCAACCAACTAGTGCGTCCAGTTTGTATGACAGTGCCAAAAGTAACGCTAAAAGGCAGCACCGATGTAGGTTTGTTTGGTGGCGTGGTACAAGCAGCGACAGCCGATGCGATTCTGGATTGCGTGATTGAAGGCATCATTCCTAAAGACCAAGCGAACGATTTGTGCATCATCAGCCTGGTGTGGATTGATCCAGGCTGTATTCCCTTGGAAAAAGAAGGCAAATTGGACAAAGCCGATATGTACAAAAACAACTACGATGCGACAAAACTTGCGATTAAGCGTGCCTTGAACGACGAGCCAAGCATCGATGAACTGATTGCCAATCGCCATAAAATCAAGCATTGCATGTGGGAAGATTCCTGGGATCAAAAATAGGCATCAAAAGTAAGCAGGGAACAAAAATAACATAACTCTTGCCAAAGTGCCCAAAGGTTTTTACTATAAACCAATAAGATAAAACTTGGAGGGCATATGGCAGAACGTAATGTATGTATGGAAGCGTTCGAACGGCTTTGCGAGGACGTGAACGCGGACAAGAAATCCGCGATTGATGAATCAGATTACTGGCTGTTCGAGTTGGGATTCCGATCAGCAATAGAGGAACTGTTGAGCATCGCAGATACCGGTTCGCAAAGCAGGAAATTTGTATCGCCGCGCTTTCAAATGCTGGCAGATAGAATCCTGCAGTCCCGGATGCATTAATAAAAAAGCAGCTTAGGCTGCTTTTTTCTTTTTTAGATTCAGTAAAATTCTTCTGACCGGGGTGGGAATGGCCGCATGGATTGCCTCATCAAGCCCTATCCATATGGTGTTTGGTGCACTTAGCTGGTTGTCTGTTTGAATCAGCACTGGCTGAATATTCAACTTAAAATGCGTAAAGGTGTGTGTGAACTTGGGCAGCATCTGCGCATTATCCGGCGCGGCATCAGTTTCCGGAAAACTCCATAAACCACCCCAAATCCCGGTATTGGCGCGCTTCTGCAGCATCACCTCGTTAGCATGGAAATATAACAGCATGTTTGTGCTGCGCTGGGGCAGCGTTTTGCGTGGTTTAGGCATGGGTAACACATGCATTTGCTGCAATGCATGTGCCTGGCAAGTCGCCCTTACCGGACATGCATCGCATTGAGGGCGCGAGCGAGCGCATAGTGTAGCGCCCAAATCCATCAGTCCTTGCGTATATGCACCTGCTTCTTCATCAGGATTTTCGCGGCTGGCAATTTGCCACATCTCTTTTTCGATTTTGGGTAAGCCGGGCCAGCCTTGAATCAGAAAATGCCGTGCAAATACACGCTTTACATTGCCATCCAAAATCGGCATCGGCAGGTTAAACGCAAAAGTGGAAACGGCAGCAGCAGTGGAGCGGCCAATGCCAGGCAGGCTTAGAATATCATCGAATTGTGTCGGGAAATTTCCTGAAAACTCATCTACGATTTTTTGTGCAGCATCGTGCAAATTGCGCGCGCGTGAGTAATAGCCAAGTCCGCTCCAGGACTGTAAAACTTCTTCTTGGGTAGCCGCTGCAAGTGCAGCAATGGTAGGAAATCGCCGCATAAATTTAGCATAGTAGCCAATAACGGCTGCCACCTGCGTTTGTTGCAGCATGATTTCAGACACCCAGATGGCGTAAGGGTCGGCCGTATTTTGCCAAGGTAAATCATGGCGGCCATGCAGCTTTTGCCAGGCAATAATCTTGTCAGCAAAAGCAGGCATAGTTAAAATTTGAGCAATTTTTTGAGTTTCTTTTCGGCTTTTTCTTTAGCGATTTCTTCGGCAGACTTTGGCTCCTCTGCAGGCGCTGCGGGCTGTGCTGGCGCAGCCTCGGTACCGGCAGGTGCTGTGGGTGCAGGGGTTTCAGCGGGTTTTTTCTTACCTAACAAACCTTTAAGCGCTTCTGCTTTGTCGCCGCCGCCAATCAAGTCTTTAACGGCAGCCCCCTTTTCTCCCCCTACTTTATCCAGCAGTTTCGATTGTGCCAAGCCAGAAGCGATTGCAGTAAAATCCATGCCATATTTGGGATTTGAGAATGTGCCGCTGATTTTAATGGGAATGGGAATTCCGCTCAGTTCATCAAGGTCCGCACCGCCTTGGCCTTTAAGTGATTTTACTACCGTAGGTTTTGCGGTGTAGTTGATTTTTTCATTGCCAATGTCAATGTCGCCACGGCTATCGCCTTTGGCCAGACGCAACACTGGGGCTTTCATCGCCAAATCCTCGTTATGTGCAACACCGTTTTTAATATCAAACGTGGCGGTGAGTTCACTAAAGTCGGTTTTTTTGGATTTATCGGCATCCGCCTCTTTGGTTTTAAACACATTCACTTTATTTTTAAGTTCGCGAATGCTGCCCGCAATATCTACGCCCTTTAGTGCGCCGTCTGCCACATTAAGCGAGGCATTGCCCAGTAGCCCTTTTTTAAGCGCGCCTACGCTACTGCCTTGTGTCGTCACGTCAATATTAACGGTGCCGGTGCCGGAAAGCATGTCGTTATTAATTGCATCCACCATCAGCGGCCCGATCGAAACGCCTTTCATGGTTTGCTTAAATGCTATGCTGGGTGTGGCACGCGCATCTACCTTTAGCATACCGCTCATGCTGCCTTGATACAAGTTAGCGGCAAATGGCGAAACTGTCACCAGTCCGCTATCCGCTTTAAGTCCGATGTTGACGTTCTGTGTTGTTACATTGGCAAGTTTCAGCCAGCCGATTTTCGCGTCGCCAGACGCGTTAAGCTTTTTTAGCGCACTCAGATCGATCGGCGTGTCGGCAGCGCTTTTTTCGGCAGGCTTGTCACTTTTGGCGATGTATTTATCGGCATCCAATTTATCGACGTTCACGTTAAAGCTGTAAATCGGGTCGTTAAACCTTGTGATGCCAATATCTGCGTGAATTTGGCTGTCATCAACCTTGGCAGCCAGCGGGCTTAAGTGTAACTTCTGGCCGTCTGCTTTTAAGTCGATGCGGATATTGGATGCTTTGGTTTTGCCGTATTTAAGGTTGCCAATGCGAATGGAGCCGTCTGCGTTGAGGGCTTTAAGCGCGCTTAAATCAAGCGGCTTGTCGGCATCTTTTTTGGCATTTGCATCGGCTATTACATATTTATCGACATCCACGTTATCAATGTCCAGATCAAAGGTGTAAAGCGGTTTTGCGAAATGGCTGATGCCAAAATTGCCTTTAATCTGACTGTCGTCTACCTTAACATTTAGGCCGCTTAAAACTAGTTTTTCACCATCCGCTTTTACGCCAACGTTTAAGCCGGAGATGCGATACTTGTCATACACCTGTCTCTTATACACATCTAGATGTGTATAAGAGACAGGCGTAAGGGTCGGCCGTATTTTGCCAAGGTAAATCATGGCGGCCATGCAGCTTTTGCCAGGCAATAATCTTGTCAGCAAAAGCAGGCATAGTTAAAATTTGAGCAATTTTTTGAGTTTCTTTTCGGCTTTTTCTTTAGCGATTTCTTCGGCAGACTTTGGCTCCTCTGCAGGCGCTGCGGGCTGTGCTGGCGCAGCCTCGGTACCGGCAGGTGCTGTGGGTGCAGGGGTTTCAGCGGGTTTTTTCTTACCTAACAAACCTTTAAGCGCTTCTGCTTTGTCGCCGCCGCCAATCAAGTCTTTAACGGCAGCCCCCTTTTCTCCCCCTACTTTATCCAGCAGTTTCGATTGTGCCAAGCCAGAAGCGATTGCAGTAAAATCCATGCCATATTTGGGATTTGAGAATGTGCCGCTGATTTTAATGGGAATGGGAATTCCGCTCAGTTCATCAAGGTCCGCACCGCCTTGGCCTTTAAGTGATTTTACTACCGTAGGTTTTGCGGTGTAGTTGATTTTTTCATTGCCAATGTCAATGTCGCCACGGCTATCGCCTTTGGCCAGACGCAACACTGGGGCTTTCATCGCCAAATCCTCGTTATGTGCAACACCGTTTTTAATATCAAACGTGGCGGTGAGTTCACTAAAGTCGGTTTTTTTGGATTTATCGGCATCCGCCTCTTTGGTTTTAAACACATTCACTTTATTTTTAAGTTCGCGAATGCTGCCCGCAATATCTACGCCCTTTAGTGCGCCGTCTGCCACATTAAGCGAGGCATTGCCCAGTAGCCCTTTTTTAAGCGCGCCTACGCTACTGCCTTGTGTCGTCACGTCAATATTAACGGTGCCGGTGCCGGAAAGCATGTCGTTATTAATTGCATCCACCATCAGCGGCCCGATCGAAACGCCTTTCATGGTTTGCTTAAATGCTATGCTGGGTGTGGCACGCGCATCTACCTTTAGCATACCGCTCATGCTGCCTTGATACAAGTTAGCGGCAAATGGCGAAACTGTCACCAGTCCGCTATCCGCTTTAAGTCCGATGTTGACGTTCTGTGTTGTTACATTGGCAAGTTTCAGCCAGCCGATTTTCGCGTCGCCAGACGCGTTAAGCTTTTTTAGCGCACTCAGATCGATCGGCGTGTCGGCAGCGCTTTTTTCGGCAGGCTTGTCACTTTTGGCGATGTATTTATCGGCATCCAATTTATCGACGTTCACGTTAAAGCTGTAAATCGGGTCGTTAAACCTTGTGATGCCAATATCTGCGTGAATTTGGCTGTCATCAACCTTGGCAGCCAGCGGGCTTAAGTGTAACTTCTGGCCGTCTGCTTTTAAGTCGATGCGGATATTGGATGCTTTGGTTTTGCCGTATTTAAGGTTGCCAATGCGAATGGAGCCGTCTGCGTTGAGGGCTTTAAGCGCGCTTAAATCAAGCGGCTTGTCGGCATCTTTTTTGGCATTTGCATCGGCTATTACATATTTATCGACATCCACGTTATCAATGTCCAGATCAAAGGTGTAAAGCGGTTTTGCGAAATGGCTGATGCCAAAATTGCCTTTAATCTGACTGTCGTCTACCTTAACATTTAGGCCGCTTAAAACTAGTTTTTCACCATCCGCTTTTACGCCAACGTTTAAGCCGGAGATGCGATACTTGTCATACACAATGCTGCCTACACTGAGCTTGCCGTCCAAGAGCAGGTTTTTGAGTGCAGACATGTCCGCAGGTTTTTCGTTGGGTTTGGCTGGTGCGCTGGATTTTGCCAGCAGTTTATTTAAATCCAGCTTATCCGCATTCAGGTTAAATTTAATGTTGGGCTTCTTGAAACTGCTAACAGCCACGTCGCCGTTAAGCTTGGTTTCAGCAATATTTAGGTTAAATTTGCTGTTGGCAGTTTCATTCTTAATATCGGCATGAGCGCCTAAATTAAATGTGCCTTTCATGCTGCCATTCGGCAGGCTGGGATCTTTAATGTCCAGATTGCCTGTTAGTTTTGGGATGTCAAATACCAAACTTTCGATGTTGCCGCTAAATGGCGAAGAGAATGTGCCCGTGATGGTGCGCTTGCCTTGCACGGCTGATAAATCGCCCGTAATGCCGCTGCTTTGCAGGGCTTTGGGTGAGCCTTTCATGTCGGCCAATACCATGTTGGCTTTAAAAGTTTCACCTGACTTTTCCTGGCCTAAACTAACTGTTACTTTTTTGCTGCTTACTTCATCTTTCTGGATAGTGAGCGCCGGAGCGAAAAGGTCGATGCTTTGTTTAGCACCATCAAACAAGCCGGAGGCTACAAATTTCAAATCATCCACCAGAAATTCCATCAGCTCCGGCTTGGCGTCTACATCGCCGCTGGCCTTAATATCCATGCTTTTACCGCTCAGCATGTCGCCCACGATATGGCTATCTAAGCCCTTGACTTTAAAGTGCTTGGTTTCCGGGTCTATCAGGAAATTACCTTTAAGGTTGATATTGGCGGCTGTTTCGGGTTTGTTTGAGGTGAGCGTAAAGTTTGTGTCCAAATCAACTGGCTCGGCAAGCGCGATATGGCCGGATTGCATGTTAAATCTGGTGACATTATAAGTCGCGCCGGTGGCCTCATCGGTGTATCGCACTTCAGAGTTGGTGACATTGACACCGTCAATATCAAATTTGATTTTGGTTTCTTCTTCGTCTTTGCTAAGCAAGTCATCAAAATTGGTGGTGCCGTCTTTGTATTTGATGATGTTGGCTTTTGCGCCATCTACATAAACAGTATCTACCACCAGCTCTTTTTTAAGCAAAGGCATTACGGCAAGCGCGACTTTCACGCTGTTTACCGAGGCGAATTCTTTGTCAGACTTGTGCTCTGAAAGAGATAATTTGCCGAGGTCGGCGCCGATCTTTGGCCAGAAATTTAACTTGATGTCGCCATCGATGTGCAATGTGCGTTCTTTTTTATCTTTGACTAATTTAACGATTTCGTCTTTGTAGTCATTGGGGTTGAACGTAGCCGCAAAATAGCCTGCAACCAGCAAGGCCAGCAACACGATGCCGCCGATGCCATACAACACATATTTGATTATTTTATTCATCGCTGCCTCACTTAACTTGCTGACACTTTTTTGAGTCTAGCTTATAAAAATAGTTTACCAATAATACGCCAGCACTGCCAAACCAAAGACAATGCGATACCATGCAAACACCGTAAAATCGTGGTTGGCCACGAAGCGGATAAGCATGCGGATGACGAGCAAGGCCGAAACAAATGCGGTGACAAAACCGATAAGGAAAATAGGCAAATCCGCCGCGCTCAAAAATTGATAGCTTTTCAGCAAATCAAAACCGGATGCTGCAAACATAATCGGAATCGCCAAGAAGAACGAAAACTCAGTCGCCGCATGGCGGTCTAGGCCTGCCGAGATGCCGCCCAGAATGGTCGCCCCGGCACGTGATACGCCCGGCACTAGCGATAGCGTCTGTGCGAGGCCGATTTTAAGTGCTTGCAGAGGCGTCATGTCATCCACGGTTTTGGTTTCACCGTGTTCCAGATATTTTTCTATCAGCAAAATCGCAATGCCGCCGATGATGAGGGCACAAGCCACGGTGAACGGTGCGAATAGATAGAGTTTGATCTGCTTATGAAACAGCAGCCCCACAAAAGCCGCCGGAAAGAAAGCTAAAGCCAGATTGATAAAGAACCTGCGCGATGATGCTTGATCACGCAGATGCGCGACCTTGTCAATCAGGCGTTGGCGATACTCCCAGCACACCGCCAGAATCGCGCCAAGCTGGATGATGATTTCAAATACATCGCGCTTCTCTTTGTTTAAGAAATCAAGCAAATCGCCCGCGATGATGAGGTGGCCGGTGCTGCTGATGGGCAGGAACTCGGTTGCGCCTTCCACCAAGCCCATGATGATGGTTTTTATGATTAGAACAATATCCATGGGTGCATTTTATCAGCTTTAGAAGTCATATTTTTGACACAATGAAAAAAGGACGCATTTGCGTCCTTTTGAGTAGTTGAATCGATATTTATTTCAGCATGCCCAAAACAGTACTTAGCAAATTACCTGAGTCGGCCTCTACCGCGCCGTTTGGCGTCATTTTGTCAATTACAGTCGGCAAATGTTCTGCAATTTGTGCGCTTAAGGTTTCCGGTGAAATGCCGAATTTTGCAGCCATCTCTGCAATGGCGCCGCTACCCAAAACGCTGGAAAGCTGCTCAGCAGAAATAGGCATATTTTCGCCTTTACCAACCCAGGAGGCGGCCTGTTCAGCTAAGCCGCCTTCCTTAAACTTGTCCAGAATCCCCGTTAAACCGCCATTTTGGTTAAACATATCCAAAGCAATTTGCGCCATACCACCCTGCTCTCCACCTAATTTTCCAAGCAGTGATCCTGCGATGCTGTCTAATAAACCCATATGATTTCCTTATTATTAATCAATTAAAAGAACGCTTAATTATTAAAAGCGTTCGTCCGTCCGCAGATAACGCCACTGCCCTACGGGAAGTTTACCTAGAGTAACACTTCCAATACGAATGCGCTTTAGCCCGATTACATGTAAACCTACCATCTCGCACATGCGGCGAATCTGGCGCTTTTTGCCCTCGCGCAGCACAAAACGCAATTGGTCTTCGTTCTGCCAGCTCACCTTGGCGGGTTTCAGCGCAACGCCATCTAACGTGAGGCCATGATTCAATTTTTTCAACCCGCTTTCAGAAAGTTCGCCTTCCACGCGCACCAAATATTCTTTTTCAACAGACGAATCTTCACCAATTAAATGGCGTGCAATTCTGCCATCCTGAGTGAGTACTAACATGCCCGTAGAGTCAATATCCAAGCGGCCTGCAGGGGCAAGGTTTCTTAACATGCCGCGGTGAAATTGCTTGGGATTTTTCTGATGTAACTCAGGGTCATCTGGCCACTGGTTATCGGGGTGCACCAACACAATCGCCGGCTGGTAGCCATCTTCCGCCTGCCCGCTCACATAACCCACCGGTTTGTGCAGAATAATCGTTACATTTTCTGCCTGGTGCTCTTTGGCATAACCGCTAATCACAATCTCGGCATCCGGCTTAATGCGCGTGCCTAGTTTGTCGATAATCACGCCATCCACCTTCACCCAACTGTTCGTAATCCATTCGTCAGCTTCACGGCGAGAGCAAATACCGCGTTCCGCCATCACTTTAGAGAGTCTGGGCAAATCATCACTTACGAGCGAAGATTTATACGACGCTTTTGCTGCTGCGCCATATTGCGGCGTTGTAGCTGCATCATATCCATCGCGCACCTTGCCGCCACGGCGCGGCGCTTGCCTGTATTGCGGCTCGTTTTTGTCAGGGCGCGGTGCGTTGCGCGTATCAGCACCGGCAGGTTTTGGTTGCTTGGGCGCCGAATGAGCTTCCGCATCGCGCGACTTGCCATCGAAGCGATGATTGCGCTGGCTGGCTTTTGCAGGCTGAACAGACTCGGTTTTTTCAGCGACAACTTTTTTTGGCGGCGCAACGCTACGGTCACGTTTGGCGGGGTCAGCGCGGCGCACAGGTTTGCTCTGCTGTGTGCTCGAGTCTTCACTTTTTTTGGTGAGTTTTAGGGTGGTCAAAATTTGGCTAACACGTTTTAGATAATGCAGTCATTTTAACAAAATTAAGCGGCAAGCCCTTAATTATTCATAATTAACCATGCCATAGGTATTTACAGCTATAAATACGATTTAATTGATTACTTTAGCTTAGCCTGCTAGTGTTACATGCATAAAGTATTAATAGCCCCCCGTGTTACATGAACGGGGTTATTAGCTGAGTAGCAATGAAGGTGTGTTTGATTTTTTGTATTAGCAAAAAATTGGTGAGCTTTTTTTAGATAACTTACTAATTGCAATTATATTTATAAAATCATGAAAAATTTATCAACCAATCCCCATAAAAGATTAGGTTCGTTTATGGGGTCTACTTTACGTTAGGCCGCACCGGAGCCCTTGCCATGCCCATCCGCTTTGACTGGAAGTACTTCCTTACGCTGTTGTTCACAGTGGCAAGCATCGTGGTTCCAGTTTGGCTGTGGCAGGCCGACCTCTCGTCAAAGGCTCTAACACTCACGATCAAGTCAGCTGCCGACTTGCAGCCACAAGGACTAGGCCGACTTGAAGGTATACAGATGTCTATCGACGGAAAACCGCTACGTATACCGTTCGTATCCGTTCTTGAGCTAACGAACACCGGGTCTAGACCTATCCTCGCCGCAGACTTCGAAGGTCCGCTCAAGATTGCTGTCGCGAAACCCTCGGTAGTCGTCAAGGCACAACTCGGATCAGCGACACCAACGTCGCTAGAACCAAGAGCGGATCTTATCGAAAGCATGGTTGTCGTTCAGCCGCTGCTTCTCAACCCAGGTGACGTAATCCAGCTTACTGTTGTAACCGCAGACGCACGGCCCGAGTATTCAGTACGCGGTCGGATTGTCGGTGTCCAGGAAGTCACAGTCAACGACGCTCAGTCGGACCGCAAAACAAAGCGCTTTTGGCTGACGCAGGCCGAAGCTATCCTGTTGCTCGTGATCTACAACGTAAGCATGATGGAGTTCGCACAAGCGGGAATCCGCAGACGCGCCTTCCTGCCATTCGCACTAGCAACTGGTCTGGTCACAGGCTTTGGAGCGGCATTGCTCTTGGTAATTCAGAACCCGGGCGAACAAATAACAGCGTCGGCGTTCTGGCCACATTTTGCGATTGCGCTATTGGTGTCAGCGCCGATACTTGTCGTCCGAATCCGTCAGCGAAGTACGGCCTAATCCCTTGGTGCAGCCGACGGGCATGAAGCCGCGCGGCACGGCTGAGCAAGAACGTTGGCAGTTATCGCTCAATCTTTTTAAGTGCTTAGATGATTAAAATTGATATAGTCCAGTTCCCAGTTTTGTCTGAGTTGGTGAACCATACAAGGCTCGAGCTCAATAAAAAAGCCAGTTTAGCTGGCTTTTTTATTGGTGGAAAATATCTAAAAGTGTTTAGACTTTTTGATAAACCTCGCTGCCTTTTTTCACAAATTCAATGGCTTTTTCCTGCATGCCTTTTTCTAGCGCGGCTTGTTCATCCACGCCTAGTTTATCCGCATAGTCGCGCACATCCTGCGTGATTTTCATTGAGCAGAAGTGCGGGCCGCACATTGAGCAGAAGTGCGCTTGTTTCGCACCTTCCTGCGGCAAGGTTTCATCGTGGAATTCTTTGGCTTTTTCTGGATCCAGGCCAAGATTAAACTGGTCTTCCCAACGGAACTCGAAACGTGCTTTTGATAAAGCATTGTCACGAATCTGCGCGCCTGGGTGGCCTTTTGCGAGATCGGCCGCGTGGGCGGCGATCTTGTAGGTGATGATGCCCACACGCACATCTTCCTTATCTGGCAAGCCTAAGTGCTCTTTCGGTGTGACGTAGCACAGCATGGCACAGCCGTACCAGCCTATCATTGCAGCGCCGATGCCACTGGTGATATGGTCGTAACCCGGTGCGATGTCGGTGGTTAAAGGGCCGAGCGTGTAGAACGGCGCTTCGCCACAATGCTCAAGTTGCAGGTCCATGTTTTCTTTAATGAGGTGCATCGGTACATGGCCAGGACCTTCGATCATGCATTGCACGTCATGCTTCCATGCAATCTGCGTGAGCTCACCCAATGTTTTAAGCTCAGCGAATTGCGCTTCGTCATTCGCATCGTAAATGGAGCCTGGGCGTAAGCCATCACCGAGTGAAAAGCTCACATCGTAAGTTTTCATGATTTCGCAAATGTCTTCAAAATGCTCGTACAGGAAGCTTTCTTTATGATGTGCTAAGCACCATTTCGCCATGATAGAGCCGCCGCGTGACACAATGCCAGTCATGCGCTTTGCGGTCATGGGGATGTACGCCAAACGTACACCCGCGTGGATGGTGAAGTAGTCCACGCCCTGTTCCGCTTGTTCAATGAGTGTGTCGCGGAAAATTTCCCAAGTCAGGTCTTCAGCTTTGCCATCCACTTTTTCCAGTGCCTGGTAGATCGGCACCGTGCCAATAGGTACAGGTGAATTGCGGATAATCCACTCGCGGGTTTCGTGGATGTTTTTACCTGTTGATAAATCCATCACTGTGTCGCCGCCCCAGCGCGTGCCCCACACCATTTTTTCCACTTCTTCAGAAATGCTTGAACCAAGTGCTGAGTTGCCGATATTGGCGTTGATTTTCACCAGGAAATTACGGCCAATGATCATCGGCTCAATTTCCGGGTGGTTGATATTGGCGGGGATAATGGCGCGGCCGCGCGCCACTTCATCGCGTACGAATTCCGGCGTGATGACTTTTGGAATACTCGCGCCGAAATCCTGGCCTTTATGCTGCGTTTGCAGCAGTTCGCTCATGTTCTCGCGGCGCTGATTTTCGCGGATGGCGATGAATTCCATTTCCGGCGTGATGATGCCTTTGCGGGCATAGTGCATTTGGCTCACGTTCATGCCCGCTTTGGCACGCAGCGGTTTACGCGTGAGGTTAAAGCGCATTGCGGCGAGTTCAGGGTCGGTTTTACGCTGCTGACCGAACTCCGAGCTTGGGCCGTCCAGCTGCTCTATATCATTGCGCTCAGCGATCCAGCCAGCGCGCAGCGCAGGCAAGCCGTTGCGAATGTCGATTTTTATATCTGGGTCGGTGTAAGGTCCGGAAGTGTCGTATACCACGACTGGCGGATTTTTTTCTGCGCCAAAAGCTGACGGCGTGTCGCTCAGGCTGATTTCACGAAATGGCACACGAAGGTCTGGCCGCGAACCTTCGATATAAATTTTGCGTGATTTGGCAAAAGGTTTGGTTGCGCCTTCGTCTACAGAAGCGTCTGCGCTAACAAATTTGGTGAGGTTTTTATCAATGGCATTCATGGGTTGCATCCTTGCAGTATTAACGTAGGATGCAGTCTGTCTGCATTCCCTACGGCGGCATGACCCGCATCAGGTTCAAAGGGTGATTCTCACTGTTTTATAAGAAAAAACGCTTGATAAAACAGACCCCTAGCAATATGTTGAATTTACGCGAAAACGGCTTAAAAGGCAAGAAACCATTTTGAGGGATACATTAAATGCAGGCTTTAAAAATTGTAAAATTTTAGGCATTTTTGATAAAAAATGTTATAAATACACTAATTACTCAAATCTGACATAGGGTTAATCATGGTTCTTATTGCAATTTATTACGCACTCGCTATTGCAGTACTTACGCTTCATTTCACAGGGCATCTTGAGCGTTGGAATATGGAATGGCTGGTGTTTGTGTTTGCTCTGACTGTTTTCCCGGCCGTGCTTTATTTATAGTTTACCCCGATTTATCCTAATCTCGTTTGGCAAACGGCGCGGCAAGCGCCGTTTGTTTTTTTAGCCCCATATTCACTGCTTTTGGCAGCACGCCATTCAGCCAGGCGAAAAATGATTGTGGTTGACCGATAAAGACTTCCTGTTTTTCTTTTTCCAATGCGTTGACGACGATCTGTGCGACATCCTCCGGTGCATCCATTTGATTTCCGGACTTTTCCCACATGGCAATTATTTTCTTATCATTCATAGGGGTTTTAATCCCGCGTGGCGCAACGTAAGTCACGCCGATATTGCTATCAACAAGCTCACGACGTAAGGCTTGAGAAAAGCCATGCACCGCGAATTTGCTGGCGCAGTAGGTCGAAAAGTGCGGGAAGCCAAGCGAGCCGAAGATGGAGCCGATAAACAAAAAGTGCCCCTGGTTTTTAGCTAAAAAAGTGGGGATGACGGCGCGTGCGAGCTGGATGGGCGCAGTGACATTGGTATTGATCATCTGCGAAATGCGCGCTTCACTTTGGTCTTGGAACTGAATGAAATCCAGCACACCGGCGTTGTTGATCAGAATGTCGATGTCGCCCAATTTTTGTTTGGCTTCATCGGCAACGCGCTGGGCGGTGCCCGCAACATCAAAGTCGGCCTGGATGCAAACTGCTTTACCACCCGCGTTTTCGATACGGCTTTTGAGCGCGTCTAGTTTTGATATGTCGCGTCCCACCAGCGCTAATGCTGCGCCTTTTTCGGCTAATAACATGGCGATGTACTGGCCGATTCCACCTGTCGCGCCGGTGAGTAAAATGCGTTTATTAGCAAGATTCATGTGGATTCCTTAATGCATGGTGCGCGCTTCGATGTCTCTGAATATATCACCATACAGCTTGTAGAAGTTTTTGGCGCTATGTATCAGCATCGCCTGGTCGTCAGCGTCGGTAATCTGATTGACCAGGCTTTCATAAAACGACACATGGCTAATATCCAGCGAGCCATGCGACAATAAATAACTGAAAGCCTTTTTTGGCAAATTCAGGCTTTGCATCAGTTTTTCACCCGCTTGCGTGGCAACCGCTGTACTGGTGCCTTCCAGCACCAATACCATGCCAAAAAAACCGATGGGATTCACACGGTGAATCATATCGTAAGCGTATGCCACCATAAACTCTGTGGCCTGGCTGGCTTGGGCTGCAGGTGATTTTCCTAGGCGAACGGCTTCCTTATCACCGCCACAAGTCGCGATGTCATCCAGCACCCATTCCTGGTGCCCCATTTCTTCTTCGATATATTCGCCAATCGCGGTGCGCAGCCATTCGTATTTGGCCGGAAGACAACCGCCGCACGTCATTAGCAAAGGCGTGGTGTGTTTCACATGATGATAAGCCTGGGTTAAAAAAGCCACATAAGTCGCAAGCGAAATTCTGCCTGCTGCGCCTTGTGTAATCAGCGGCAGGCTCAATAGTTCTTCGCGTTCTGCTTCGGTTGCTTTGAGGAGCTCGTCATAAAATGCCATCGGGATTAATCCTTATAAAGTGTGTTAATTTTGTTTTGATAATGTTGCCAGATGATGTCGCGTTTTAAGCGGCCATTGGGGGTTAGCTGATTGTTTGCAACACTAAAAGGGGTTTCTGTGCGCAGCCATTTACCAACACGTGCATAATCGGGCAAATGCTGATTAATGGCTGTAACCGCAGCATTAATATCATCGTCAGTGACATCGGCTTTTGGCGTAACTAGCACCGTATTCCAAGGCTTGGCTTCACCAAACAGGCAGGCTTGTGCGATGTGCGGTGTGCTGGTGAGTTCGCGTTCTACCCATTCTGGGGATACATTGCGGCCAAACGAGGTGATGAAAATATTCTTTTTGCGGCCGTTGATAAATAGATAGCCTTCTTCATCCAGATAACCAATGTCGCCGGTGTGAATAAAACCGTTTTCTTTTTCTATAATGCCTTCACCCGTATAATCTAACAGATTAGCCCCTTTCACCAGAATCTCATGGTCCTCGGAAAAATGGACTGAAATATGCGGCAAAGGTTTGCCGACGCTGCCGACCAGATGTGTATAAGAGACAGACTTTAGAGAGTCTGGGCAAATCATCACTTACGAGCGAAGATTTATACGACGCTTTTGCTGCTGCGCCATATTGCGGCGTTGTAGCTGCATCATATCCATCGCGCACCTTGCCGCCACGGCGCGGCGCTTGCCTGTATTGCGGCTCGTTTTTGTCAGGGCGCGGTGCGTTGCGCGTATCAGCACCGGCAGGTTTTGGTTGCTTGGGCGCCGAATGAGCTTCCGCATCGCGCGACTTGCCATCGAAGCGATGATTGCGCTGGCTGGCTTTTGCAGGCTGAACAGACTCGGTTTTTTCAGCGACAACTTTTTTTGGCGGCGCAACGCTACGGTCACGTTTGGCGGGGTCAGCGCGGCGCACAGGTTTGCTCTGCTGTGTGCTCGAGTCTTCACTTTTTTTGGTGAGTTTTAGGGTGGTCAAAATTTGGCTAACACGTTTTAGATAATGCAGTCATTTTAACAAAATTAAGCGGCAAGCCCTTAATTATTCATAATTAACCATGCCATAGGTATTTACAGCTATAAATACGATTTAATTGATTACTTTAGCTTAGCCTGCTAGTGTTACATGCATAAAGTATTAATAGCCCCCCGTGTTACATGAACGGGGTTATTAGCTGAGTAGCAATGAAGGTGTGTTTGATTTTTTGTATTAGCAAAAAATTGGTGAGCTTTTTTTAGATAACTTACTAATTGCAATTATATTTATAAAATCATGAAAAATTTATCAACCAATCCCCATAAAAGATTAGGTTCGTTTATGGGGTCTACTTTACGTTAGGCCGCACCGGAGCCCTTGCCATGCCCATCCGCTTTGACTGGAAGTACTTCCTTACGCTGTTGTTCACAGTGGCAAGCATCGTGGTTCCAGTTTGGCTGTGGCAGGCCGACCTCTCGTCAAAGGCTCTAACACTCACGATCAAGTCAGCTGCCGACTTGCAGCCACAAGGACTAGGCCGACTTGAAGGTATACAGATGTCTATCGACGGAAAACCGCTACGTATACCGTTCGTATCCGTTCTTGAGCTAACGAACACCGGGTCTAGACCTATCCTCGCCGCAGACTTCGAAGGTCCGCTCAAGATTGCTGTCGCGAAACCCTCGGTAGTCGTCAAGGCACAACTCGGATCAGCGACACCAACGTCGCTAGAACCAAGAGCGGATCTTATCGAAAGCATGGTTGTCGTTCAGCCGCTGCTTCTCAACCCAGGTGACGTAATCCAGCTTACTGTTGTAACCGCAGACGCACGGCCCGAGTATTCAGTACGCGGTCGGATTGTCGGTGTCCAGGAAGTCACAGTCAACGACGCTCAGTCGGACCGCAAAACAAAGCGCTTTTGGCTGACGCAGGCCGAAGCTATCCTGTTGCTCGTGATCTACAACGTAAGCATGATGGAGTTCGCACAAGCGGGAATCCGCAGACGCGCCTTCCTGCCATTCGCACTAGCAACTGGTCTGGTCACAGGCTTTGGAGCGGCATTGCTCTTGGTAATTCAGAACCCGGGCGAACAAATAACAGCGTCGGCGTTCTGGCCACATTTTGCGATTGCGCTATTGGTGTCAGCGCCGATACTTGTCGTCCGAATCCGTCAGCGAAGTACGGCCTAATCCCTTGGTGCAGCCGACGGGCATGAAGCCGCGCGGCACGGCTGAGCAAGAACGTTGGCAGTTATCGCTCAATCTTTTTAAGTGCTTAGATGATTAAAATTGATATAGTCCAGTTCCCAGTTTTGTCTGAGTTGGTGAACCATACAAGGCTCGAGCTCAATAAAAAAGCCAGTTTAGCTGGCTTTTTTATTGGTGGAAAATATCTAAAAGTGTTTAGACTTTTTGATAAACCTCGCTGCCTTTTTTCACAAATTCAATGGCTTTTTCCTGCATGCCTTTTTCTAGCGCGGCTTGTTCATCCACGCCTAGTTTATCCGCATAGTCGCGCACATCCTGCGTGATTTTCATTGAGCAGAAGTGCGGGCCGCACATTGAGCAGAAGTGCGCTTGTTTCGCACCTTCCTGCGGCAAGGTTTCATCGTGGAATTCTTTGGCTTTTTCTGGATCCAGGCCAAGATTAAACTGGTCTTCCCAACGGAACTCGAAACGTGCTTTTGATAAAGCATTGTCACGAATCTGCGCGCCTGGGTGGCCTTTTGCGAGATCGGCCGCGTGGGCGGCGATCTTGTAGGTGATGATGCCCACACGCACATCTTCCTTATCTGGCAAGCCTAAGTGCTCTTTCGGTGTGACGTAGCACAGCATGGCACAGCCGTACCAGCCTATCATTGCAGCGCCGATGCCACTGGTGATATGGTCGTAACCCGGTGCGATGTCGGTGGTTAAAGGGCCGAGCGTGTAGAACGGCGCTTCGCCACAATGCTCAAGTTGCAGGTCCATGTTTTCTTTAATGAGGTGCATCGGTACATGGCCAGGACCTTCGATCATGCATTGCACGTCATGCTTCCATGCAATCTGCGTGAGCTCACCCAATGTTTTAAGCTCAGCGAATTGCGCTTCGTCATTCGCATCGTAAATGGAGCCTGGGCGTAAGCCATCACCGAGTGAAAAGCTCACATCGTAAGTTTTCATGATTTCGCAAATGTCTTCAAAATGCTCGTACAGGAAGCTTTCTTTATGATGTGCTAAGCACCATTTCGCCATGATAGAGCCGCCGCGTGACACAATGCCAGTCATGCGCTTTGCGGTCATGGGGATGTACGCCAAACGTACACCCGCGTGGATGGTGAAGTAGTCCACGCCCTGTTCCGCTTGTTCAATGAGTGTGTCGCGGAAAATTTCCCAAGTCAGGTCTTCAGCTTTGCCATCCACTTTTTCCAGTGCCTGGTAGATCGGCACCGTGCCAATAGGTACAGGTGAATTGCGGATAATCCACTCGCGGGTTTCGTGGATGTTTTTACCTGTTGATAAATCCATCACTGTGTCGCCGCCCCAGCGCGTGCCCCACACCATTTTTTCCACTTCTTCAGAAATGCTTGAACCAAGTGCTGAGTTGCCGATATTGGCGTTGATTTTCACCAGGAAATTACGGCCAATGATCATCGGCTCAATTTCCGGGTGGTTGATATTGGCGGGGATAATGGCGCGGCCGCGCGCCACTTCATCGCGTACGAATTCCGGCGTGATGACTTTTGGAATACTCGCGCCGAAATCCTGGCCTTTATGCTGCGTTTGCAGCAGTTCGCTCATGTTCTCGCGGCGCTGATTTTCGCGGATGGCGATGAATTCCATTTCCGGCGTGATGATGCCTTTGCGGGCATAGTGCATTTGGCTCACGTTCATGCCCGCTTTGGCACGCAGCGGTTTACGCGTGAGGTTAAAGCGCATTGCGGCGAGTTCAGGGTCGGTTTTACGCTGCTGACCGAACTCCGAGCTTGGGCCGTCCAGCTGCTCTATATCATTGCGCTCAGCGATCCAGCCAGCGCGCAGCGCAGGCAAGCCGTTGCGAATGTCGATTTTTATATCTGGGTCGGTGTAAGGTCCGGAAGTGTCGTATACCACGACTGGCGGATTTTTTTCTGCGCCAAAAGCTGACGGCGTGTCGCTCAGGCTGATTTCACGAAATGGCACACGAAGGTCTGGCCGCGAACCTTCGATATAAATTTTGCGTGATTTGGCAAAAGGTTTGGTTGCGCCTTCGTCTACAGAAGCGTCTGCGCTAACAAATTTGGTGAGGTTTTTATCAATGGCATTCATGGGTTGCATCCTTGCAGTATTAACGTAGGATGCAGTCTGTCTGCATTCCCTACGGCGGCATGACCCGCATCAGGTTCAAAGGGTGATTCTCACTGTTTTATAAGAAAAAACGCTTGATAAAACAGACCCCTAGCAATATGTTGAATTTACGCGAAAACGGCTTAAAAGGCAAGAAACCATTTTGAGGGATACATTAAATGCAGGCTTTAAAAATTGTAAAATTTTAGGCATTTTTGATAAAAAATGTTATAAATACACTAATTACTCAAATCTGACATAGGGTTAATCATGGTTCTTATTGCAATTTATTACGCACTCGCTATTGCAGTACTTACGCTTCATTTCACAGGGCATCTTGAGCGTTGGAATATGGAATGGCTGGTGTTTGTGTTTGCTCTGACTGTTTTCCCGGCCGTGCTTTATTTATAGTTTACCCCGATTTATCCTAATCTCGTTTGGCAAACGGCGCGGCAAGCGCCGTTTGTTTTTTTAGCCCCATATTCACTGCTTTTGGCAGCACGCCATTCAGCCAGGCGAAAAATGATTGTGGTTGACCGATAAAGACTTCCTGTTTTTCTTTTTCCAATGCGTTGACGACGATCTGTGCGACATCCTCCGGTGCATCCATTTGATTTCCGGACTTTTCCCACATGGCAATTATTTTCTTATCATTCATAGGGGTTTTAATCCCGCGTGGCGCAACGTAAGTCACGCCGATATTGCTATCAACAAGCTCACGACGTAAGGCTTGAGAAAAGCCATGCACCGCGAATTTGCTGGCGCAGTAGGTCGAAAAGTGCGGGAAGCCAAGCGAGCCGAAGATGGAGCCGATAAACAAAAAGTGCCCCTGGTTTTTAGCTAAAAAAGTGGGGATGACGGCGCGTGCGAGCTGGATGGGCGCAGTGACATTGGTATTGATCATCTGCGAAATGCGCGCTTCACTTTGGTCTTGGAACTGAATGAAATCCAGCACACCGGCGTTGTTGATCAGAATGTCGATGTCGCCCAATTTTTGTTTGGCTTCATCGGCAACGCGCTGGGCGGTGCCCGCAACATCAAAGTCGGCCTGGATGCAAACTGCTTTACCACCCGCGTTTTCGATACGGCTTTTGAGCGCGTCTAGTTTTGATATGTCGCGTCCCACCAGCGCTAATGCTGCGCCTTTTTCGGCTAATAACATGGCGATGTACTGGCCGATTCCACCTGTCGCGCCGGTGAGTAAAATGCGTTTATTAGCAAGATTCATGTGGATTCCTTAATGCATGGTGCGCGCTTCGATGTCTCTGAATATATCACCATACAGCTTGTAGAAGTTTTTGGCGCTATGTATCAGCATCGCCTGGTCGTCAGCGTCGGTAATCTGATTGACCAGGCTTTCATAAAACGACACATGGCTAATATCCAGCGAGCCATGCGACAATAAATAACTGAAAGCCTTTTTTGGCAAATTCAGGCTTTGCATCAGTTTTTCACCCGCTTGCGTGGCAACCGCTGTACTGGTGCCTTCCAGCACCAATACCATGCCAAAAAAACCGATGGGATTCACACGGTGAATCATATCGTAAGCGTATGCCACCATAAACTCTGTGGCCTGGCTGGCTTGGGCTGCAGGTGATTTTCCTAGGCGAACGGCTTCCTTATCACCGCCACAAGTCGCGATGTCATCCAGCACCCATTCCTGGTGCCCCATTTCTTCTTCGATATATTCGCCAATCGCGGTGCGCAGCCATTCGTATTTGGCCGGAAGACAACCGCCGCACGTCATTAGCAAAGGCGTGGTGTGTTTCACATGATGATAAGCCTGGGTTAAAAAAGCCACATAAGTCGCAAGCGAAATTCTGCCTGCTGCGCCTTGTGTAATCAGCGGCAGGCTCAATAGTTCTTCGCGTTCTGCTTCGGTTGCTTTGAGGAGCTCGTCATAAAATGCCATCGGGATTAATCCTTATAAAGTGTGTTAATTTTGTTTTGATAATGTTGCCAGATGATGTCGCGTTTTAAGCGGCCATTGGGGGTTAGCTGATTGTTTGCAACACTAAAAGGGGTTTCTGTGCGCAGCCATTTACCAACACGTGCATAATCGGGCAAATGCTGATTAATGGCTGTAACCGCAGCATTAATATCATCGTCAGTGACATCGGCTTTTGGCGTAACTAGCACCGTATTCCAAGGCTTGGCTTCACCAAACAGGCAGGCTTGTGCGATGTGCGGTGTGCTGGTGAGTTCGCGTTCTACCCATTCTGGGGATACATTGCGGCCAAACGAGGTGATGAAAATATTCTTTTTGCGGCCGTTGATAAATAGATAGCCTTCTTCATCCAGATAACCAATGTCGCCGGTGTGAATAAAACCGTTTTCTTTTTCTATAATGCCTTCACCCGTATAATCTAACAGATTAGCCCCTTTCACCAGAATCTCATGGTCCTCGGAAAAATGGACTGAAATATGCGGCAAAGGTTTGCCGACGCTGCCGACCTTATTATTTTGCGGGGTATTCAGCGCGACAACCGAGGCGCTTTCCGATAAGCCGTAGCCTTCAAATACAGGTAATTTTAGCTTGGCTGCGCGTTGTAATAATTGTGTCGATACGTGCGCGCCGCCTACTGCCAGAAAGCGCAAATGCGGCAATGCGCCAGCACCCGCTTCGCAAGCCGATACCAGCGCGCTGAGTAGTTCGGGGATAAAAATGGCGGTGCTTGCTTTGGTTTGGGTTAACGCGGCATGCAGTTTGCGGATATCCAGCGTGCTGCCCTTCAGGCCGGTCTCGCTGCCTGGCAGCAGGTGTATGGTTGCACCTGCAAGCAGCGAAGCATATACCCCCGCGACATTCTCCAATAAAGTGGAAAGCGGCAAAACACAGCAATGCTGATCGCGGGCGCTTAGATGCGTTGCCGTTTTAATTGCATTGGCGACGTTCAACATGGCGTCCATGCTTAAGCACACGCCTTTGGGCTGACCTGTGGTGCCAGAGGTGTAAGTGATTTTTGCAGTATCTTTAGCAAGTTTTTTTGACTGAGTCGACAGGTTGAATTGCGTAAGTGGTTTGTTGGCGATTCGCAAGGTTGATTGTGAAACAATCAAATGGTCCAAAATGGTTGAAAAATGCTGGGGATTGTCCGTAATAAGCGTGTTTACACCCGCGTCTGTAATCGCATGCTGCAGTTGCGATGAAGAAAAGAAAAGCGGTAACGGCACCAGGGGGATGTTGCATGCCATTGCCGCCAGATCGGCAATCACCCAGGCCGGATGATTTTCCATCGCAATTGCGAGTGTTACAGGCTTGTTATATTGGCTGAAGCACGCTCGTAATCGGGTAATTTCCGTAAAAAAATCCTGATAATCAAGCGAAATGTCTGTGCCCCGCAAGGCAATATCCATGCGCCTTTCACGCGCATATTTCGCAACAGTCTCAATGAGCATCACTGGCAACTACGATTAGACAAAACTGTATTATGCAGCAATTCCGCGTATGGCGATGACTTGTGGCTGATGTTGATAATAACTGCCCCACTTGGCTTGTTCTTCCAACGGCAATCTGGATTTGTCCGCTGGAAACAGCGGGAATACATCCCTTCCGCCCTTGATAAGCCCATTTTGCAAGCTGTGGTGCGCGGTGGCTACGCACCATTCAATGCCAATATCTAAACTATGTTGAATGACATGTGCAATCAGCACGCCCGCATTGCGCGGATTGGCCACCGCCAGATTGCCGATCTTGGTAATTTGATCGCGGGTGATATGCTTGTCCAAACGTCTGGAAATGAGCGACTCTATCGGCTCGTCAAGGTACCGCTCCAAAAATAACGGACCATCAGTAGCTTTTTTCCAGCCAAAAGCCGCCATCAATATGCCATCGCGATCGCGCAGGGCCACTAAATGCGGCATAAAAAGTGTGATTTCAGCATCATAAGCACGCTTAAAAACCGCATGGATAAAAGCTTCCACCTCAGCACGAGCCGGGTCGCCAATATTTACAGTGCTTGCAGTGATTTCGCTGATTTGATAGCGCTTGGTTTTCACAAATTCTCTCAGTTGATAAGCCGCTTCAGCTCGGTATACGGGTTGATGTTGAATATGGTAGTTAAGCATGTGTTCGTCCAAATAGTTATTACTGTTTGGATATATGCAATCAATATGCCAAAAAAATTCTTAAAATAATTCAATCACTTATTTTAATGTGGCATACAAAAGCCTGCAATTTATACATACAAAGTATAACGACCGTGCAAAATTTGCAGATTATTTTGTGGTAATAATCGTCGATTTTTCATTCATCAATTAAATAAAACCATATAAAACAGTAAATTATAAAATTTTAGAGTATCACTTTCCAAGTTGGCATTGAAGTTGCAAATAAATCTGTAATTAAAATTTGTAAAAACTAGTCAATGCCTTCGTTTGATCAAAGCTTCACCTTACAATATGTCGGGAAAAACTTTTATTTACCAAATGTTATTGGCCTATTGTTTAGTGCCTATTTTTTAATGTTTATCTATCCAGCAACTGGTTTGGACAGATTCTTAATCGCACCTTATTTTGATGTCGCCACACAAAGTTTTCCGCTTAAGCACCAAGCTTTTTTAGAAAACTTCATGCACTCAGGCTTGAAATATTGCATGATATTTATCGCACTAGCCTCTTTATTGGCGGGCTTGCAGGCCAATGGCCATGGGGATTCCAGAGCCTCTATTTTTAATAAATTTATTGGGAACCATCAAAAACAATTTATTTGGGCGTTCATTGGTATGGTGGTTTCTACCAGTGTGGTTTCATTTTTAAAAAGTGACAGTATGCATGCCTGCCCAAGTGATTTGACCATTTACGGCGGTAATTTACCTTTATTTGCCCTGTTTGAGCATTTACCTAAAGGCGTTGCAGCTGGACATTGTTTTCCTGCAGGGCATGCCAGTGGCGGTTTTGCGCTGATGGCGTTCTGTTTTGCATTTCGTGATGAAAAACCTAAGTTCGCAGTCGGAATGTTGATGCTTGCTTTGGTTTTGGGCTTTAGCATGGGTTGGGCACAAATGATGCGCGGTGAACATTTTTTGTCGCATAACTTGTGGTCAGCTTGGGTGGTTTGGATGGTGTTATTTGTGTTGTTTGTAATTAAAAAAGCAATTGAGAAAAATTAAATATGTTTTTAGCTAATGTTTTGCAGAAATTAGTTTTGCCTTTTAAGCAATCGTCTAACCAAATGCGCGGCATTCTACTGGTGACAGTTTTTATTATGTTGACTGGTAATTTGGCGCTATTTAGCAGAATTCTAGAAATATATCCGCTTAAGTTACACAATTTGCCATTTTTATTATCTTTGGCTTTATTTTTTAGCATATTAACTGCAATTTTCTTTTTGTCGATATGCTATGGCAAAGCGACACGCTGGGTTTTAGCCGTATTTTTGGTAATTGTTGCGCTGGCTGCTTATTATATGGATCACTATAAAGTGATTGTTGATATTGTGATGATAGATAATATCATTCACACTGATTCAAAAGAACTGGCCGGCGTACTAAGTTTGGGTTTGCTGTTTAGAGCTTTATTTTTTGGCATTATCCCTGCCTGGTTGGTGATTAAGTATTTCCCAAAAAGTGAAAATACACGCTCGGAATTCAAATCTAGATTACCAGTATTGGGTATATTGGTGTTATCAATTGTTTTGCTTGTCGTGCCATTTACTGCAAGCTATGCATCGTTTTGGCGCGAGCATAAAATCACGCGTTTTTATGCGAACCCCACCTACTCAATCTATTCAATTATTAAATATATTACTCAGCAATTAAGTATCGCAAAAGTCGGGCCATTGCATGCCATTGCCCAGGATGCTGTATTTGTTGGGCCAAATACAAAAGCCGAATTGATGATACTTGTGGTGGGTGAAACCGCGCGGGCCGATCGCTTCTCGCTCAATGGATATCATAGAGAAACCAATCCCTTACTAGCTAAGCAGGAAGTCATTAGCTTGAGCAATGTCAGCTCATGTGGCACATCAACAGGGGTATCTGTGCCCTGCATGTTTTCTGCTTTGCCGCGCGCTAAGTATGATAAAGAAAAGGCCTTGAATCAAGAAAATGCCTTGGATGTGCTGGCTGATAACGGTGTAGAAATTTTATGGCGGGATAATAATTCTGATTCAAAAGGCGTGGCTACCCGTATGAAATATGAAGACTTTAAGAGTCCGACATTAAATCCAGAATGTGCTGGGGAGTGCAGAGATATAGGCATGCTAAGTGGCTTAGATAAGTATATTCAATCCAGAAAAGGTAAAGATATTCTGATTGTGTTACACCAAATGGGTAATCATGGGCCAGAATATTACCTGTCTCTTATACACATCTAGATGTGTATAAGAGACAGGTATAACGACCGTGCAAAATTTGCAGATTATTTTGTGGTAATAATCGTCGATTTTTCATTCATCAATTAAATAAAACCATATAAAACAGTAAATTATAAAATTTTAGAGTATCACTTTCCAAGTTGGCATTGAAGTTGCAAATAAATCTGTAATTAAAATTTGTAAAAACTAGTCAATGCCTTCGTTTGATCAAAGCTTCACCTTACAATATGTCGGGAAAAACTTTTATTTACCAAATGTTATTGGCCTATTGTTTAGTGCCTATTTTTTAATGTTTATCTATCCAGCAACTGGTTTGGACAGATTCTTAATCGCACCTTATTTTGATGTCGCCACACAAAGTTTTCCGCTTAAGCACCAAGCTTTTTTAGAAAACTTCATGCACTCAGGCTTGAAATATTGCATGATATTTATCGCACTAGCCTCTTTATTGGCGGGCTTGCAGGCCAATGGCCATGGGGATTCCAGAGCCTCTATTTTTAATAAATTTATTGGGAACCATCAAAAACAATTTATTTGGGCGTTCATTGGTATGGTGGTTTCTACCAGTGTGGTTTCATTTTTAAAAAGTGACAGTATGCATGCCTGCCCAAGTGATTTGACCATTTACGGCGGTAATTTACCTTTATTTGCCCTGTTTGAGCATTTACCTAAAGGCGTTGCAGCTGGACATTGTTTTCCTGCAGGGCATGCCAGTGGCGGTTTTGCGCTGATGGCGTTCTGTTTTGCATTTCGTGATGAAAAACCTAAGTTCGCAGTCGGAATGTTGATGCTTGCTTTGGTTTTGGGCTTTAGCATGGGTTGGGCACAAATGATGCGCGGTGAACATTTTTTGTCGCATAACTTGTGGTCAGCTTGGGTGGTTTGGATGGTGTTATTTGTGTTGTTTGTAATTAAAAAAGCAATTGAGAAAAATTAAATATGTTTTTAGCTAATGTTTTGCAGAAATTAGTTTTGCCTTTTAAGCAATCGTCTAACCAAATGCGCGGCATTCTACTGGTGACAGTTTTTATTATGTTGACTGGTAATTTGGCGCTATTTAGCAGAATTCTAGAAATATATCCGCTTAAGTTACACAATTTGCCATTTTTATTATCTTTGGCTTTATTTTTTAGCATATTAACTGCAATTTTCTTTTTGTCGATATGCTATGGCAAAGCGACACGCTGGGTTTTAGCCGTATTTTTGGTAATTGTTGCGCTGGCTGCTTATTATATGGATCACTATAAAGTGATTGTTGATATTGTGATGATAGATAATATCATTCACACTGATTCAAAAGAACTGGCCGGCGTACTAAGTTTGGGTTTGCTGTTTAGAGCTTTATTTTTTGGCATTATCCCTGCCTGGTTGGTGATTAAGTATTTCCCAAAAAGTGAAAATACACGCTCGGAATTCAAATCTAGATTACCAGTATTGGGTATATTGGTGTTATCAATTGTTTTGCTTGTCGTGCCATTTACTGCAAGCTATGCATCGTTTTGGCGCGAGCATAAAATCACGCGTTTTTATGCGAACCCCACCTACTCAATCTATTCAATTATTAAATATATTACTCAGCAATTAAGTATCGCAAAAGTCGGGCCATTGCATGCCATTGCCCAGGATGCTGTATTTGTTGGGCCAAATACAAAAGCCGAATTGATGATACTTGTGGTGGGTGAAACCGCGCGGGCCGATCGCTTCTCGCTCAATGGATATCATAGAGAAACCAATCCCTTACTAGCTAAGCAGGAAGTCATTAGCTTGAGCAATGTCAGCTCATGTGGCACATCAACAGGGGTATCTGTGCCCTGCATGTTTTCTGCTTTGCCGCGCGCTAAGTATGATAAAGAAAAGGCCTTGAATCAAGAAAATGCCTTGGATGTGCTGGCTGATAACGGTGTAGAAATTTTATGGCGGGATAATAATTCTGATTCAAAAGGCGTGGCTACCCGTATGAAATATGAAGACTTTAAGAGTCCGACATTAAATCCAGAATGTGCTGGGGAGTGCAGAGATATAGGCATGCTAAGTGGCTTAGATAAGTATATTCAATCCAGAAAAGGTAAAGATATTCTGATTGTGTTACACCAAATGGGTAATCATGGGCCAGAATATTACAGAAGATACCCTAAAGAATTTGAGCGGTTTAAGCCCATGTGCATGACAGGTGAGTTGCGGGATTGCAGCCAAGAAGAGATCGATAACAGCTACGATAACGCAATTTTGTATACGGATTATTTTTTGTCTGAAACAATTAACTTTTTAAAGAGATACGATGGGGATTATGCAACCGCAATGTTGTATGTAAGTGACCACGGTGAGTCGTTGGGCGAACATGGTTTTTACTTGCATGCGGCCCCGTATATGATCGCACCTAAAGAGCAAACCCACGTTCCTGCAATTGTGTGGATGGGTAAGCATTTTGATTACAAACTAGACCAGCTCATGCTCTACAAGGATTATCCGCTGAGTCATGATGATGTGTTCTGTACCTTACTTGTGGCGTTTGAGCTGAATTCAAAGACGTGTGAAGCCAAAAAAGATGTATTGAGACAGAATTTAACATTTACAGCCAACACCATACCGTCAAGTGCGCTTTAATAAACTTATTGGCACTGGAGGTTGTCTGGTGAGCTTAACGTGATCTGGTCGTTATCAATCCATAATATCGGCTTAACACGGCCGTCCACAAGGCACGCCTCCACATAACCAATCGCATCGGGTGTTTGGGCTATGTAGCGCAATACGGCTTCTTCGGAATTCACGCTATAGGGCGGTTGTATGCCGTTAAAATAAAGTCCGTTCCAGTAATCAATCTGCATTTTTGGCAAGCTACCCAACACACTTTGCGAAAACCGGCTTCGTAGCGGATGTTCTGTATGCAAGTTGACCGGCACAATACGTTTGCCGCTTGGCCAATACAGTTGTTTGCGCAAGTAAATCAGCTTAAGGCTATTAGGCGTGAGTTTCAGGTTGTCTGTAGTTTGTTGCGCGGGAACCACTACCGCCAATATGGGAGCATGCTCTTCTGCCCTTGCCGATAGGGCGCATAAAAAGATTAACAGCAAAGCAATTTTTCGTATTTTCATTTTAAGCAATCGTTAAAACAAAAATGCATAACTTGCAATAAATCCACGAGGTGCTTCGGGTTGGTTGCCGCTGCCGCCAGCAAATTCCAGCTTGAGCAACTGGGTAGGTTTGACGCGCCAGGTGGCGCCGGTCAGCCAGCGTTCCGAGCTGCCTTCTTTTGGGCGTTGCAAGGTTTCAAGCCGGGTGAGCCAATACCAGCTGTTTAACCCCAACGCATTAAGCGGCACAGCGGTTTGCAAATATGCGCCACTACCGCCATCGCCACCGTTTGAGGTGAATCGGGCGAAGCCTTCGCCGCTTAATTCGACTTTCCCAAGTTGTTTGATAAAATCGAGCCCCAGCATGCGATAGGTTTTATCCTGCCCGCCTAGTGCCTTGATATCTTTTTCCTCAAACGAGAGTAGTGAAATGCCAAAATTCCATTGTTTGCTTAAGGCCAGGCGCGCGCCGCGCACATGCTCAAACGGTAAATCAAGATTGTCTTTCTCCTGGTCTTCCAGCATTTCGGCAAACAGCATGTAATCGATTGCATAATCATTCACGGGCACGCTGCCGTGCAGCATCAAGCCGTTAGTCCCGGTGGGAAACAAGCGGTAGGTCGCCAGCGGCCGCGTGCTGGTCCAAACCAGCGGGCTGGCATGCAATAGATTCCAGCGGCTATTGGGCGTTAAAAAGCGGCCAAGGCGCAGATTCATGTTTTCAGAAATGTTGTAATCGAGATAAAGCCGTTCCAGGTCGAGATGCGATTCTTTGCTGTGAAACTTACGGTCATCGTTCCATGATAATGGCCGCTCGAGTTCAAGTTCGCCAAAAAAACTCCAGCGGCTATCGCCATTCCATGTCAGCAACAAGCTCACCTCGTTAATTGCCGCCTCGGCATTTTCATCTCTGTGCAATGTGACGCCCGCGCTGGAATAGCCGCCCAGCCTGAATCCGCTCCATAAATTGGCCGCTGACGCTTCTTCAGCGAATACTGGCTTGCACAGTGCGAACAGGCTGGTTACACTGGCAATTGCGATGATTATTTTTTGCATATACACCTCGAATTCTCAAGCTTTAACGCGCCCTGATGCGCAGGCGATGACGTTAACCAGCTAGATTGTCGCATCTATTTCCTGATGTTAAAACAACTATCTATCCGACAATTGCTGCTTCTGGCTTTTTTGCTGGCGGGGCTTTTGCCTGCCATGCTGGTGAGTTTTTTAAGCTTTTTCCAGGCCAGAGAGGCACTTAAAAAAGAAATTAGCCACGATATAAAAGCGCTTAGTAGCACGGTGGCTAACGATATCGAGCGAGTGATGTTCGAGCGGGCGCAAAACGTGCATTCATGGAGCCGTCTGGCGGTGATGCAGGATATACAGATTGGTGATGTTGATAAGCGCGTTTCGAATTTGCTGCAGGAGTTACAATCGGGTTATGGCAATGTATATCAATCGATTTATGTGGTTAATATGCAAGGTCAGGTTGTCGCCTCCAGCGATGCCAGGAATATTGGCAAACAAATGTTGCCGGAAAAAAAGTGGGTGCAAATAAACCTGGCGAACAGTGTTGTGAGTCTTGCGCCGATTCGGTTAAACGTGCTTCCGATTTCCCAGCCGGTTATTGATATCAATACCAACCAGCCGATAGGCGTTCTGGTGGCGGAATTTAACTGGCAATTCGTGCAGGATTTACTGAACAACGCAGTGAATAATTCTGCCGCCGCCGCATTGCTGGATGGGCAGAGCGATTTATTAGCCATTACGTCAGATTGGGGAGAAATTCAGGCAGGGCACGAAATGCAGGCGAACACGTATTTAAGCAGCAAAATAAACCTGCAGGATTGGCAGGTGCAAATTAAGAAATTACATTCAGTGGCGGTGGCGCCGGTACACCGCTTGGGATACGTCTTTCTGGCATTGCTAATTACCACCTTGATTTTAGCGGCTTTGCTGGTAACGCCGATTGCACAGGCTATCACCTGTCTCTTATACACATCTAGATGTGTATAAGAGACAGGTTTAAGCCCATGTGCATGACAGGTGAGTTGCGGGATTGCAGCCAAGAAGAGATCGATAACAGCTACGATAACGCAATTTTGTATACGGATTATTTTTTGTCTGAAACAATTAACTTTTTAAAGAGATACGATGGGGATTATGCAACCGCAATGTTGTATGTAAGTGACCACGGTGAGTCGTTGGGCGAACATGGTTTTTACTTGCATGCGGCCCCGTATATGATCGCACCTAAAGAGCAAACCCACGTTCCTGCAATTGTGTGGATGGGTAAGCATTTTGATTACAAACTAGACCAGCTCATGCTCTACAAGGATTATCCGCTGAGTCATGATGATGTGTTCTGTACCTTACTTGTGGCGTTTGAGCTGAATTCAAAGACGTGTGAAGCCAAAAAAGATGTATTGAGACAGAATTTAACATTTACAGCCAACACCATACCGTCAAGTGCGCTTTAATAAACTTATTGGCACTGGAGGTTGTCTGGTGAGCTTAACGTGATCTGGTCGTTATCAATCCATAATATCGGCTTAACACGGCCGTCCACAAGGCACGCCTCCACATAACCAATCGCATCGGGTGTTTGGGCTATGTAGCGCAATACGGCTTCTTCGGAATTCACGCTATAGGGCGGTTGTATGCCGTTAAAATAAAGTCCGTTCCAGTAATCAATCTGCATTTTTGGCAAGCTACCCAACACACTTTGCGAAAACCGGCTTCGTAGCGGATGTTCTGTATGCAAGTTGACCGGCACAATACGTTTGCCGCTTGGCCAATACAGTTGTTTGCGCAAGTAAATCAGCTTAAGGCTATTAGGCGTGAGTTTCAGGTTGTCTGTAGTTTGTTGCGCGGGAACCACTACCGCCAATATGGGAGCATGCTCTTCTGCCCTTGCCGATAGGGCGCATAAAAAGATTAACAGCAAAGCAATTTTTCGTATTTTCATTTTAAGCAATCGTTAAAACAAAAATGCATAACTTGCAATAAATCCACGAGGTGCTTCGGGTTGGTTGCCGCTGCCGCCAGCAAATTCCAGCTTGAGCAACTGGGTAGGTTTGACGCGCCAGGTGGCGCCGGTCAGCCAGCGTTCCGAGCTGCCTTCTTTTGGGCGTTGCAAGGTTTCAAGCCGGGTGAGCCAATACCAGCTGTTTAACCCCAACGCATTAAGCGGCACAGCGGTTTGCAAATATGCGCCACTACCGCCATCGCCACCGTTTGAGGTGAATCGGGCGAAGCCTTCGCCGCTTAATTCGACTTTCCCAAGTTGTTTGATAAAATCGAGCCCCAGCATGCGATAGGTTTTATCCTGCCCGCCTAGTGCCTTGATATCTTTTTCCTCAAACGAGAGTAGTGAAATGCCAAAATTCCATTGTTTGCTTAAGGCCAGGCGCGCGCCGCGCACATGCTCAAACGGTAAATCAAGATTGTCTTTCTCCTGGTCTTCCAGCATTTCGGCAAACAGCATGTAATCGATTGCATAATCATTCACGGGCACGCTGCCGTGCAGCATCAAGCCGTTAGTCCCGGTGGGAAACAAGCGGTAGGTCGCCAGCGGCCGCGTGCTGGTCCAAACCAGCGGGCTGGCATGCAATAGATTCCAGCGGCTATTGGGCGTTAAAAAGCGGCCAAGGCGCAGATTCATGTTTTCAGAAATGTTGTAATCGAGATAAAGCCGTTCCAGGTCGAGATGCGATTCTTTGCTGTGAAACTTACGGTCATCGTTCCATGATAATGGCCGCTCGAGTTCAAGTTCGCCAAAAAAACTCCAGCGGCTATCGCCATTCCATGTCAGCAACAAGCTCACCTCGTTAATTGCCGCCTCGGCATTTTCATCTCTGTGCAATGTGACGCCCGCGCTGGAATAGCCGCCCAGCCTGAATCCGCTCCATAAATTGGCCGCTGACGCTTCTTCAGCGAATACTGGCTTGCACAGTGCGAACAGGCTGGTTACACTGGCAATTGCGATGATTATTTTTTGCATATACACCTCGAATTCTCAAGCTTTAACGCGCCCTGATGCGCAGGCGATGACGTTAACCAGCTAGATTGTCGCATCTATTTCCTGATGTTAAAACAACTATCTATCCGACAATTGCTGCTTCTGGCTTTTTTGCTGGCGGGGCTTTTGCCTGCCATGCTGGTGAGTTTTTTAAGCTTTTTCCAGGCCAGAGAGGCACTTAAAAAAGAAATTAGCCACGATATAAAAGCGCTTAGTAGCACGGTGGCTAACGATATCGAGCGAGTGATGTTCGAGCGGGCGCAAAACGTGCATTCATGGAGCCGTCTGGCGGTGATGCAGGATATACAGATTGGTGATGTTGATAAGCGCGTTTCGAATTTGCTGCAGGAGTTACAATCGGGTTATGGCAATGTATATCAATCGATTTATGTGGTTAATATGCAAGGTCAGGTTGTCGCCTCCAGCGATGCCAGGAATATTGGCAAACAAATGTTGCCGGAAAAAAAGTGGGTGCAAATAAACCTGGCGAACAGTGTTGTGAGTCTTGCGCCGATTCGGTTAAACGTGCTTCCGATTTCCCAGCCGGTTATTGATATCAATACCAACCAGCCGATAGGCGTTCTGGTGGCGGAATTTAACTGGCAATTCGTGCAGGATTTACTGAACAACGCAGTGAATAATTCTGCCGCCGCCGCATTGCTGGATGGGCAGAGCGATTTATTAGCCATTACGTCAGATTGGGGAGAAATTCAGGCAGGGCACGAAATGCAGGCGAACACGTATTTAAGCAGCAAAATAAACCTGCAGGATTGGCAGGTGCAAATTAAGAAATTACATTCAGTGGCGGTGGCGCCGGTACACCGCTTGGGATACGTCTTTCTGGCATTGCTAATTACCACCTTGATTTTAGCGGCTTTGCTGGTAACGCCGATTGCACAGGCTATCACACAGCCATTGTCCAGATTAACGCAATTTGTACGCGGATTTTCACAAAACCAGGCGGCGTTGCCGCCCAAGGCAGGCCCACCAGAAGTAAAAGAGTTGGGCCTCGCTTTCGAGAAAATGATGCAGGATTTGGCTGCTACGCAAGCAAACCTTACACGTGCTGCCAAGCTGGCGGTGGTGGGCGAAATGGCAGCCGCCATGAGCCATGAGGTGCGCACGCCGCTTGGGATATTACGCTCTTCAGCCGACCTGCTGCTGCGTGAACCAAAGCTCAGCAAAGAGGGTCACGAGGTGTTGGGGTTTATTATCAGTGAGACAGAACGGCTCAATAAATTGGTATCCAGCCTGATCGATGCGGCGCGGCCGCGGCTGCCCGTGCTGACAACGCTTAATTTGACAGAGGTGGTTTCAAATACAATTGCGCTGTTAGCGAACCAGGCCAAGGCAAAAAAAATAAATCTGATTTTTAACCAGAACGATGCAATAGAAGTCATTGCAGATCGAGACCAGATGACGCAGGTGCTGATGAATTTGTTGATGAATGCGATACAGATTTTGCCCAACAACGGCAAAATACAGGTGAATCTGCAGAGCAGCAAGGATAACGTAATTCTGAAAGTGATGGATGATGGGCCGGGGATATTGGCCGAGAATCAGGCGCAAATATTCGAGCCGTTTTTTACGCAGCGCGCGGGCGGTGTGGGCTTAGGTTTGGCAGTGGTGCGGCAGATTGTGCTGGCGCACAAAGGCGATATCAGCTATCAAACTAGCCCGTGGAATGGCGCACAATTTACAATCACCTTACCTAAAGCCCATTAATATGGAAAAACAAAAAACAATACTGGCGGTAGATGATGAGCCGCATATGCTCCGCCTGCTGGAAATCAGTCTACGCCAGGCTGGCTACAAACCGGTGATTGCGACGAATGGTCAGGAGGCGCTGCAAGCAATAAACCAGCAAACAATCGATCTCGTGGTGAGTGATTTGCATATGCCAAGCATGAATGGCCTGGATTTGCTGAAAAATATTCGCCAGGATAGCGAAAACCTGCCTTTTATTATGGTGACCGCGCAAGGTGAAATTAAAACAGCGGTAGAGGCAATGAAGCTGGGCGCATCTGATTATATTTTGCGCCCGTTTGACCTGGAAACCTTGGAAATCGCCATTGCAAAAGCACTGTCGGTAAAACAGCTTAAATTAGAAAATACTTACTTGAAATCAAGTGCCAGTCCCGTAGATGGCGACCTGATCGGGCAGAGCGCTTCCATGCTGGCGCTCAAGCAACTGATTGATCAGGTGGCGCCAGAAAGGGCGACGGTACTTATTACCGGTGAAACAGGGACTGGCAAGGAACTGGTGGCAAAAGCCATTCACCAAGCCTCTCCCAGAAGAAATGCACTTTTTGTGGCCGTGAATTGTGCAGCCATTCCCAGTGAAATGCTGGAATCCGAGCTTTTCGGCCACGAAAAAGGTGCATTTACCGGCGCGGTAAAAGAGCGCGTCGGCAAGTTTGAGCTGGCGGATGGCGGAACACTATTTCTGGATGAAATTACTGAAATGCCGATCCACTTGCAAGCCAAGCTGTTGCGGGCATTGCAAGAAAGCGCGGTGGAAAAGCTGGGCGGGAATCGTCGCATCGATCTGGATATGCGCGTGATTGCCGCCACCAATCTTGACCCCTTGCAAGCGGTTAAAGAAGGCAAGCTACGCGAGGATTTGTATTATCGGTTGAATGTATTCCAATTAAACATCGCGCCATTGCGTGAGCGTGTTGAAGATATCGAGCTGCTCACGCGGTATTTCCTGGCAAAACGCGCCGCGCAAATCACGGCAGAAGCGCTGCAAAAGCTGCAAGCTTATGCCTGGCCAGGCAATGTGCGCGAGTTGGAGAATGTACTGGAACGCGCGTCAATCTTGGCGGACAAAGACCCTATACAGGTTAAGCATTTGCCTGCGGATATTTCGGGCGTGCAAGCGACAAAGCCACAGGATATCGAACCGAACAATCAATTTTCGATTCCAAAAATAACCGAGCAGATCGAGAGAAAATTAATTTTGGAGGCGATTGCTAATTGTAATGGCAACAAATCAAAAGCAGCCAAACTATTGGAAATCAGCGAACGTTCTCTCTGGTATAAGATTGAACAGTATCAATTAAAATAATCCGTAATGAAGCAAAAGTGATTTGTATTGACATATTTGCTTAACATTGTTAATTTAACAATGTTAAGTACGGTATTTGAATCCGCAAGTATTATTTCATCGTTCAAGGAAACGACATGAAAAACGATGCATATCGCAGTACATGGGAAATCTACACGCTATCCTGGTCTGAAACGGATGCTTCCGAGCGGCTAAAACTGTTCGAGCAGTCTTTGAGTGCTGATTGCATATATACCGACCCGCTTATTCAAACAAACGGCTACGGACAATTATCCGGATATATGGCAGAACTCCATAAAAATGTGAATGGGGTGCGGTTTATCACGACAGCATTTAGTAGCCACCATGATAGAAGCCTGGCGCAATGGAATATGCTTGATGCAAACGGGAATCTGCTCTCCCAAGGCGCAAGCTACGGGCTATATGGAATTGACGGGCGGCTGGTACAAATGACAGGGTTTTATGCCGTACCCGGTGCGGTCTAAGCTATGAAACCCAGCACAGAATATACAGAATACGTGCTAGAGTTGCTCGCGCCAATCGGTCAGATTCATACGACACAATTTTTTGGTGGCGTAGGCGTCTATTATGGCTCCGTCCAATTTGCAATGATGATAGGCAACACCTTGTATTTTGTGACCGATGAAAATACCCGCACAAAATACGAGCAAGCCGGAAAGCAGCCATTTTCGTATATGACAAAAAAAGGCCACGTGCTTGTGCGCAGGTATTATGAATTGCCAGAAGAGGTGCTTACGGAAGCCGGGCAGTTGCGCGTATGGGCAAATGAATCAATAGCCATCGCTGCTCGTACACAAAAACCGAAGCAAAAAAACAAAAAAATAAGCCATGCCACCTAAACCCAAAACAGAAGCCGAACGCCAGCACTTACGCACATTGATTATCGATGCGGCGCGTGAGTTGTTTGTGTCACGCGGTGTTGAAGCGGTGACCATGCGCGAAATCGCCAAGCGCATCGGCTATTCGGCGACCAGCATCTACCTGCATTTTGCCGATAAAGAGGCAGTGCTGCGCGCCGTGTGCGATACAGATTTTCTGGCGCTGGCGACTTCATTGAAAAACATCATGCAAATTGCTGACCCTGTGAAGCGTATGCAGGCGCTTGGGCAAGGCTACGCCGCTTTTGCACTGACACACCCCAATCACTATCGCCTGATGTTTATGGCGGCGCATGTGCCGCACGACCCGGCAGCATCCAGCCTGCAGCAAAACAGCGCCGAGCAGGATGCTTATTATCAGTTAAAAACGGTGGTGCAGGATGTCTATGATGCGGGCTATTTCAGGGCTGATTTACAGGATGTAGACTTGATCGCCCAAACGATTTGGGCAGGCGTGCATGGCGTGTGCTCATTACAAATCAGTATGGCCTGCGATAAATGGGTGAACTGGAGTGAAATCTCCGCGCGCCTGCAATTAATGCAGCAAGTGATGATGCGTGGTCTTTTGCGACAAGAGGATACGAAAGTTATAACATGAAAAAAATAATGTCTTTTATCGCGTTGGCTGCGTGTTTATCGGCCTGTGAAAAACCTGTAGAACCGCCGCTGCCGCCACGCCCGGCTTTGGCGGTGATTGTGGGGGAATCAACTGCCAGCGATGCAATGGTGCTGGTGGGTGAAGTGAAATCACGCTTTGAATCCAACCAGGGGTTTAGAATTAAAGGCAAAATCATTGAGCGTGAAGTCGATGTGGGCAGCCTGGTGAAAAAAGGACAAATAATTGTGCGTTTAGATGCTTCAGACACCAATTTAAGCGCAGCTGCTGCGCAAGCGGATGTGCGTGCTGCAGAGGCAAATTATGCTTTGGCAAAAGCTGAAGTTGAACGGCAACGGCAACTTGTCAATAAAAAGTTCATTTCGCAATCGGCGCTGGATAAATATGAAGCGGAGCTTAAAACTGCAGATGCGCGCGTGAATCAGGCCAAAGCGCAGGCGGCGGTTTCTGGCAATCAGTCGCGCTATACCGCGCTGGTAGCCGATCGTGACGGCGTCATCACGCAAATCCGTGCTGAACCCGGCCAAGTGGTAGACGCGGGTGAAATGGTCGCGCAAATTGCCGACACCAGGCAAATCGAGGTGCTGGTGGCGGTGCCAGAATCGCGCATGGCCGGGTTGAAAGCGGGCGATAGCGTGACGATAAAATTGTGGGCAGATCGTGAGAAAACTTACAATGGAAAAGTGCGCGAGATAGCACCAGCCGCAAGCTCGGCCACGCGTGCGTTTGATGTGCGCATCGCGATGACTGACGCAGACGAGGCGGTAAAATTGGGTATGACAGCCGGTGTGCGGTTCGCGCAAACCGAAGCCGACAAGGTCATGATCCCATCCACAGCGCTGACACAAATCAATGGAAAAAATGCCGTTTGGGTCATTGATAAGGGCGGTATCGCCAACCCGCGCGAAGTGGTTGCGGGCCAATATACCGAAAACGGCGTCATAATTACCAGTGGTCTGCAGGCCGGTGAAATGGTGGCAATAGCAGGCGTGCATACTTTACTTAAAGGCCAAAAAGTGCAGCCAAAGATTGAGGCTATGCCATGATTGAGAGCCACTCGCCGCCAGACCGGCCGGCATTAGAAAAGTCGCGCTTCAATCTTTCAGAATGGGCGCTTAAACATCAGACATTGGTGCTGTATTTCATGCTGATGCTCACCATATCGGGCTTTCTTGCTTACACCAAACTTGGCCAGTCAGAAGACCCGCCCTTTACCTTTAAAGTGATGCTGGTGCGCACCAGCTGGCCGGGGGCGAGTGCCGTTGAGGTTGAGCAGCAGGTCACCGATAAGTTAGAGAAAAAGATTCAAGAGGTGCCAAACATTGATTTTTCCAGCAGCTATTCAAGGCCTGGAGAATCCATGATATTCATCGTGATTAAAGACGATACTTTATCGAAGGAGATTCCTGATATCTGGTATCAGGTGCGAAAAAAGGTAGGTGATATTCGGCATACACTTCCCAGCAACATTGAAAGCCTGACTTTTAATGACGAATTCAGTGACGTCTACGGCAGTATGTATGCGCTTACCGGCGATGGCTTCGATAATTTTGCGTTGAAAAAACAGGCCGAAATCATTCGCGCCGAGCTGTTAAAAACGCCCGATGTGGCTAAAGTGGATTTTTTTGGCGAACAGAAACAGCGTATTTATATCGAGCTCTCAAATGCCAAGCTGGCGACGATCGGTATCAGCGCCACAGAACTCATTAACATCTTGCAAGCACAAAATGCCGTGGTGAGAGGCGGCACCTTCGAATCACCCAAAGAGCGCATCCGTATTGAGGTTTCAGGAAGATATAACACGGTAGAGGATTTGCGTGAAATCAGGCTGCGTGTTAACAAACAGGACTTTAAACTCAGCGATGTGGCAAAAGTATCCCGCGGCTATCAAGACCCGCCGCGCGACTCAGTGCGCTACAACGGTAGTGCAACCCTATTGCTGGGTGTGAGCATGCGTGAAGGGGGCGATGTCATTGCGCTTGGGCATGCACTGGATACAAAAATAGCACAGATTCAGCTGCGTCTGCCCATAGGCCTCAGTTTTGGCACAGTCACCTCGCAACCAAAAATTGTCGCGAATTCGGTAAGCGATTTTGTAAATTCACTGGCAGAAGCGCTGGTGATTGTGCTGGGCGTGAGCCTGCTGTCACTGGGTTTGCGTACCGGCATTGTGGTGGCGATATCGATACCGGTCGTGCTGGCGGCTACTTTTTTAGTGATGAATTTTTTCGACATCGGCCTGCATAAAATTTCATTGGGCGCGTTGATACTGGCGCTGGGATTGTTGGTGGATGATGCCATCATCGCGGTTGAAATGATGGCGTCTAAAATGGAGCAAGGCTGGGATAGGGTCAAGGCGGCTTCATTTGCCTATAATTCAACCGCCATGCCGATGCTGACCGGTACGCTCGTCACCGTGGCCGGATTTTTACCTATCGCCACCGCAGCCTCTTCCACTGGCGAGTACACACGTTCAATCTTTCAGGTGTCGGCCATTGCATTGATTATTTCGTGGTTCGCCGCAGTGATTTTTGTGCCTTACCTGGGCTACCATCTGCTGCCGGATTATACGCATGCGCCAAAACCTTCAAGATGGCTGGTCTGGCTGAAAGAAAGGCTGGGCCTGATGGAGAAGGCTGAAGATAACCACCATCACGATATTTATAACACCAGGTTTTATCGTGGATTTCGCCAGATTGTCACTGCCTGCGTGCGCTATCGTAAAACCGTCATCGTGATCACCTTAATCATGTTTGTTTTGTCCATTGTTGGTTTTGGCAAAGTGCAGCAGCAGTTTTTTCCTGATTCCACTCGTCTGGAATTAGTGGTGGATTTACGCCTGACAGAAGGGGCTTCTTACCATGCAACCAATGCCGAAGTGAAAAAGCTCGAAGGCTGGCTGCAAAACTGGAATAGCCAGCATCAAGGCATTGATAATTTTGTGGCCTATATCGGCACCGGTGCGCCACGCTATTATTTGCCGCTGGATGTACAACTGCCACACCGCGCCTTTGCCCAATTTGTGATTTTAAGCAAAGATCTGAAAGCGCGTGAGGCGCTGCGCAGCGACCTGCTAAAACTATTCGAGAATGACTTTCCCAGTTTACGCGCCTCGGTATTACGGCTTGAGAACGGCCCGCCCGTGGGCTTTCCTGTGCAGTTTCGTGTCGATGGCAGCGACATTCCTAAAATCCGTGAAATATCGCACAAAATTGCCGATATTATGCGCGCCAACCCCAATCTGGCAAACGTGCAGCTGGGTTGGGAAGAGCCAAGCAAAGTCATGAAAGTGTCTATCGATCAAGCCAAAGCACGTTTGCTGGGTGTGAGTTCGGTGGATATCGCCAACATTCTCAATGGCGCGATGAGCGAGTTATACATTACCGAATTCAGAGAAGGTAACGAGCGTATTGACCTGGTGGCGCGAGGTACTGAAGTAGAGCGCACCCAGTTATCGCGCCTGCCAAATTTGATGATTAGCACGCAGCATGGTACCAGCATCCCGCTTTCGCAAGTCGCCACCATTTCATCAGAGTTTGAGGAAGGTGTCATCTGGCGGCGTAACCGTGTGCCATCCATCACGGTGCGGGCGCATCTGCGCGGCAATATGCAGGCGCCGGTGGTGTCTGCACAGATCGAAGAGAAGCTGGGCGAAATCAAAGCCAATCTGCCATTGGGTATTTCGATTGAAACAGGCGGCGCGACGGAAGAGTCCGCCAAAGGCGGTGCGTCTGTTGCCAAAGGCGCGCCACTGTTTCTGGTGACGGTGCTCACCTTGTTAATTCTACAGCTGCAAAGTTTCTCACGTACTTTTCTGGTGCTGCTCACCGCACCTTTAGGCTTAATTGGGGTCACAATAGCGTTGCTGGTGTTTGACAAGCCATTTGGATTTGTCGCCATGCTCGGCACCATCGCGCTATCGGGCATGATCATGCGTAACTCGGTGATTCTGGTGGATCAGATCGAGCAGGATAAATCGAGCGGTCTGGAAGACTGGCAGGCGATTGTCGAATCCACCATCCGTCGTTTCAGGCCGATTGTATTAACGGCGGCGGCGGCTATCCTAGCCATGATACCGCTCACGCGCAGTGTATTCTTCGGACCCATGGCGGTGGCGATTATGGGTGGCCTGGCGGTAGCGACTTTGTTAACGGTATTATTTTTGCCGGCCCTGTATGCTGCCTGGTTCAGGGTAAAAGTGCCACAAAAGGCCTAAGAAGTAAGTATTAAAAACTGGCTTAATTTCAGGTTGCATGACAAGCGCATAGGCTATAATTATTACAATTGTAAGGAACAGAATTCGTTATGACACAAACAGTACAAAAAAACATGCCACACGAAACAACGAGATTTAATATGCCTCGCGAAACCGCGAGATTTAATATGATAGAACAGCAGATTCGCACCTGGGAGGTGCTGGATCCAGCCGTGTTGCAGCTGCTAAACGATGTGCCGCGCGAAAATTTTGTGCCCGCCGAATATCAGGGACTCGCCTTTGCCGATATCGAGACTCCACTTGGGCATGGACAAACCATGTTAAGCCCGAAACTGGAAGGCCGCATTTTACAAGCCTTGAATGTACAAAAAACGCATACCGTGCTGCATGTGGGCACTGGCAGCGGTTATTTTGCGGCGCTGTTGGCCAGCCTTGCCAAGCATGTGATTTCAGTGGATATTTATGCTGACTTGAGCGTGCAAGCTGCAAAAAAACTGGCGGCGCAACATATTCAGAATGTGACGTTGGAAGTGGCGGATGCGATATCCGGCCTGCCCGCACATAAGCCTTACGACTTGATTGTATATACCGGTTCTTCGCCAGTAGAGCCGGCAGGTGTACGTGAACAATTAAAAATCGGCGGCGCTATGTTTATCGTGCTTGGGCAAGCGCCGGTCATGCAGGCTAGCTTGATACATCGCGTTTCAGAGACCGGTTTCAGGGAAGAGGTGTTGTTTGAAACCTGTATTCCGGAATTAATCAACGCTCCGCAAGCACTGCAATTCGAGTTTTAACATGACCATTAAGCGCCTTGTCTTCATTGTTTTTTTGGCAGTTTTGCCGCCAACGGCTTTACTGGCGGCAGAAGACATGCCATCGCAAACCAAGCCGCAATCCCTGATGGACATATATCACCAGGCGCTGGCGCATGATCCTACGCTGGCCTCTGCTTTAAGCGCCAACAAGGCAGCGCAGGAAATCATTGAGCAGGGCAAAGCGCTATATCGTCCCACAGTGAATTTTAATGCGAGCGCCAGCGCCTCTCAAACCGACATTAAATTTATTGGTACGGGTTTTAACCAGTTCAGAACCGAAGGCCGGCAAAATTTCGAAGGCTATAATTATGGTGTCGAAGCGCGCCAGCCGATCTATCGCAAGCAGAATCTGGTGCAAATGGATCAAAGCAAAACCCAGGTCAGCCAGGCCGATAAACAGTATCATTTGAGCCAGCAAGAGCTGATTCTGCGCACCACCCAAGCTTACTTTGATGTGCTGATCGCGCAGGATAAAATCGATTTGATTGCTGCGCAAAAGGCGGCTATTCAAAGCCAGTTAGAGCAGGCAAAAGCGACTTTTGAGGTCGGCACCTCCACCATTACCGATGTGAACGAGGCGCAGGCGCGCTACGATTTAATCGTCGCCCAGGAAATCGCAGCGGTGAATGAGCATCAAATTGCCAGGCGCTCGGTAGCGGCAATTACAGGCGAAGTGCCAGCTAAGCTCGCCACCGCAAAAGCAGATATTCAAGTCAAGCAGCTTAGCCAAAGCATGCAGGATTGGCAGCAAGTGGCGGTGCAAAACAATCTTAACATTCAGATCCAGCAAGATGCGCTTAAGCTGGCCGAGCAAGAGGTGGAGCGGACGCAGGCCGGTCATCTGCCAACGCTGGATGCGGTGGCAAGTTACTCTAAAAACTATGCCAATGGCGGCACAAGCGGTGTGGGTAACGATCTTGATAACGCGACAATCGGCCTGCAACTGCAAATTCCACTGTATCAAGGTGGCGCAATCAGTTCACGGGCACGCCAGGCGGTGTTGAACAAGCAAAAAGCACTCGATGATGTAGAAATAGCACGTCGGCAGGCCGATCTGGAAACACAACGCGCCTATTTCAATTTGAGCACGACCATCGCTCAGGTAAAGGCGCTGGAGCAGGCCTTGATCTCCAGCCAGAGCCAGCTCGATTCGACCAAACTGGGTTACGAGGTTGGCGTGCGCACCAGCGTGGATGTGTTGAATGCGCAACAACAATTTTATTCCGCCAAGCGCGATTTACTGCAGGCGCGCTACAATTATCTGGTGAATATCATCCGCCTCAAATCCGCTACTGGCCTGGTGGGCGAGGCCGATCTGCAGGACATTAATCAGCAGCTGGTTTCGGATGCGCATTAATGCTTGCTAGCCAACAGCTCAGCCAGCTTGTAATCATTGATATGCAAGTGAAACTGGCCTCCGTCATGCCTGCGGAGGCACTGCAGGGCGTGGTTAGAAATTGCAGTGTTTTAGTGCAAGCCGCGCATTTACTGGCTGTGCCAACGATTCTTACCGAGCAATATCCGCAAGGCTTGGGCGAAACCTTGTCAGAAATCAAGCAGTATTTACCAAACTGCAAACCCGTTACTAAAACGGCATTTTCAGCATGCGGCGAGCCCAGGTTTAGCCAGCAGCTGCATCGCGATAATCCACAGATTATTCTGGCAGGCATGGAGGCGCATATTTGCGTGCTGCAAACTGCTTTGGCGCTGTTGCAGGCAGATAAGCAGGTGTTTGTGGCGGAAGATGCCGTTGTCTCGCGTAACCCGGCTAATAAAGCCAACGCGTTGGCAAGGCTGCGCGATGCGGGTTGTGTGATCAGCAATACCGAATCGGTCGTATTCGAATGGCTGGGCAATGCCAATCATGAGGCATTTAAGGCCATATCCAAACTGATTAGATAATCAGCACCAGCGTGAACTGGAAACTCATATTCTTCGTTACGCTTATCAGTTACGGCGCATATCAGCATTTTTCACAGCGCCCGGTTACGCATGGCAATGGCGTCATCGCCAGCCAGCAGCCCACACAAAATTCAATCAGTCACGCCAGCTTCAAGCTCAACGGTTATAGCATTACACCTTTGAAGTCTTTCGAAATGGAAGCGCGCGTATTGTCTGCAAGGCGCTATTCTATTGGCAGAGAGGCCGATCTTTCGCCCATAGACCTGGCGCTGGGCTGGGGTGCAATGTCAGATGAGGCTGTTTTAAGCAAAATTGATATCAGCCAAAGCAATCGTTTTTATTACTGGCATGTGGATGAGTTTCCAATCCCGCGTAGAGAAATTGAAATGAATAGCGCCAATATGCACATGATTCCAGCGGATGGGCGGATTGAGAAGATGTTGAAATCAGTGCGGCCGGGCGAAGTGGTCAGATTTAGCGGCTATCTGGTGCAGGTAAATGCCAGTGATGGCTGGCACTGGAAAAGCTCGCTTACCCGGGAGGATACCGGCAATGGTGCCTGTGAAGTGGTCTATGTAAAAGAACTTGTGGTGAGTTAGCGCAAATCCATTTAGTGTAAATACGTCGCAATCAACTTCATCATACGCGTGGTCGCGCCTGTGGAGGCCTCACTAAAGCGTAGCGCGGCTTGCTGCATTTTTTCGCGTTTTTGGGGGTTGTGCAACAAATACTGGATTCTGTCGCGCAACTCTTCGCCACTTTTTACCTGTATTGCCGCCCCCGCCCGCACCGCATTCTTTGTGGCATCGGCGAAATTATAGGTATATTTTCCAATCAGAATAGGCTTGCCCATGCTAGCCGCCTCAATTAAATTTTGCCCGCCGTATTTCAGCAGACTGCCGCCGATAAAGGTGAAATCACACGCTGCATAATAGGCAAAAAGTTCGCCCATGCTGTCACCCAGCACAACCTGAATGTTATTATCAATTGGGCCAACCAAGTTGCTGCGACGCTGGTACGTAAAACCGGCGTTTTGGATAATACTTTCCACTTCATTAAAGCGTTGCGGATGGCGCGGCACAATCACTGTCAAAATCGCCAGCTCCTTTACTGCTTCCAGAATAAGCTTCTCTTCACCCTCACGCGTGCTGGCCGCAAGAAAAATAGTGCGCTCTGAGCCGAATGATTGGCGCAGCTGCAAGCCTTTATCCACGCTGTTTGCAGGCGGCTTCACGTCAAATTTCAGGTTGCCTGCAACGCTGATATTATTTGCGCCCAAAGCCTGTAATCTAGCAAAATCTTCCGCAGTTTGTGCGGCAACGGCACTCAGATTTCGCAAGCCATCGGAGGCCAGCTTGCCAAGCTTTGCATAGCCTTTTGCGGATTTTTCTGACAGCCGGGCGTTTAACAGCAGCACAGGAATCCCACGCTGTTTGCATGCGGCAATCAGGTTAAACCAAAGCTCGGTTTCCATCAGCAAACCAATGGCAGGCTTGAAGTGTCTTAAAAAATGATTGACCGCAAATGGTAAATCATAAGGCAGGTAAACACGTTGAACGGTATCCGCAAATAGCTGCTCGCTGGTTTCGCGTCCAGTCGGCGTGGTGTGGGTGATCAAGATTTGATGGTTTGGATATTGTTGCTGCAGCGCTTTAATTAAAGGCTCGGCGGCACGGGTTTCACCTACCGAAACGCAGTGTAGCCAAACGACAGGCCTGCTTACAGGCGTGCTGTAAAGGCCGAAACGCTCGCCCCAGTGTTTTTTATACGCAGGCTGCTTAATGCCGCGCCAAAGCAGTTTAACCGGCACAAGTGGCAGTGCCAAATACAGCAAAAGCGAATACAGAAGGCGATTCATCGCGCCATTTTCTCACAAAATTGCAGTGGATGTTTTGGTGTGTTGGTATAAGCATAAACAACCAAAATTTGCGAGAAATATAAATTTTAAATTTTATTTTTTTGGTAAGTAATCGCTCACCTTTCTCCAATCTGAATACCGGCCTTGTCTTTCATAAAGGCTCACCAGAGTGGTGCAAAAAATATATGTAAAAATAGGGTTGACGGCTACAAGATAAAGGCATAAATTTCTGCTTCACACACAATATGTTGTGTTTAGGTGGAAGTTTTTTCACAAAAACATATGATTGTTAATATAAATCACATAGTTAGCAAAAACCGGGTAGTAGTGCTAAGTTTAAGACGTTAAAAATAAGGGAGTAAGGCATGCTAAAAGCAGTGGAAACAGCTATGAAATCAAAAGAGAATACTGAGGTTGAAATTCCGATTCAATCGGTGTCGCTAGATATTTGGGATAAGAAATACCGCTTAAAAACCAAATCAGGCGAGCATGTCGATAAAGACATGGACGACTCCTATTCTCGCGTAGCGCGTGCTCTGGCAGATGTCGAAACGACAGAGGAAAAACGTCACGAGTGGCACGAAAAGTTTCTGTGGGCACTACGCCGCGGTGCGATTCCGGCTGGCCGCATTACCTCCAATGCGGGTGCGCTGGAGCACAAACCGGCCACTTCTACCATCAACTGCACTGTCTCGGGCGTGATAGAAGACAGCATGGACAATATTCTCGGCAAGGTGCACGAGGCCGGCTTAACCCTTAAAGCCGGCTGCGGCATTGGTTACGAATTCTCTACCCTGCGTCCAAAAGGCGCATTCGTGGCAGGCGCGGGTGCCTACACCAGCGGCCCGCTCTCTTTCATGGATATCTACGACAAAATGTGCTTTACCGTGTCATCAGCGGGCGGCCGCCGTGGCGCGCAGATGGCCACGTTTGATATTTCCCACCCTGATATCACCGACTTCATCAAAGCCAAGCGCGAAGCCGGCCGTCTGCGCCAGTTCAACCTTTCCTGCCTCATCACCAAAGAGTTTATGGAAGCGGTCAAGGCCGATGCGGAATGGAAACTCGCTTTCCCTGTCACGGAAAAAGAGGCGATTGTGGATGGTCTCAATGTGAATGATGACAGCCAGGTAGTTTGGCGCGAGTGGCCAGTAAAAGGCAAATACCTCACCAAGGCCGACGGCGTGGATGCCGGCAAAGTCGCTTGCCGCGTGTATAAAACCATCAAGGCGCGCAGGCTGTGGGATGTGATTATGTCCAGCACTTACGATTTTGCCGAGCCGGGCTTTATCCTGATTGACCGTGTGAACGAGATGAACAACAACTGGTTCTGCGAGAACATTCGCGCCACTAACCCATGCGGCGAACAGCCATTGCCGCCTTATGGCGCATGCCTGCTGGGCTCGGTTAACCTGACCAAATTCGTGAAAAAACCGTTCACTGATGAAGCGCATTTCGATTGGGCAGAGTACCGCGAAGTGGTGGGCATTTTCACGCGCATGCTGGATAACGTAGTGGAAATCAACGGCCTGCCATTGCAGCAGCAGCGCGATGAAATTATGCGCAAACGCCGCCACGGCATGGGCTACTTGGGCTTGGGTTCTGCTCTCACCATGATGAAAATGAAATACGGCGAAGAAGACTCCATCAAATTTACCGAGGAAGTCACCCGCGTGATGGCTGAAGAAGGCTGGAACGTTGGCGTGCAGCTGGCCGAAGAAAAAGGCCCGGCGCCGATTATGGATGAAAAATTCGAAGTCACGGCTGACATGCTGGCAAAACGCCCGGAGATGGCGGCAGACGGCATTAAGGTGGGGCAAAAAATCGCGGGCAAAGTGCTGATGGGCAAGTACAGCCGCTATATGCAGCAGTTCCCTGAAGGTTTGCGCAACCAAATCGCCACTAAAGGAGTTAGATTCACGCACCACAGCTCGATTGCGCCAACCGGAACCATTTCACTCTCGCTGGCCAACAACGCCAGCAACGGCATCGAGCCATCATTCGCGCACCACTATGCACGCAACGTGATTCGCGAAGGCAAAAAATCGAAAGAGAAAGTCGATGTATTCTCTTACGAGCTATTGGCCTACCGCGAGCTGATTAACCCGAAAGCCATGCCGTTTAGCGATAAACCGGATGAAAAACTGCCGGATTACTTTTTAGATTCTTCCACCATCATGGCGAAAGCCCATGTGGATATTCAGGCCGCTTCACAAAAATGGATTGATAGCTCGATTTCAAAAACCATCAACGTGCCGACCGATTACGATTTTGAAGACTTTAAAAACATCTACCTTTACGCTTACGACAAAGGCCTGAAAGGCTGCACCACATTCAGGTTTAACCCGGAGGCGTTCCAGGGCGTGCTGGTAACCGAGAAAGACTTGGAAAACACCACCTACAGATTCACGCTGGAAGACGGCACCCATGTTGAGGTGCAAGGCAACGAAGAGATTGAATACGATGGCGAGATTCACAGCGCCGCAAACTTATACGATGCCTTGAAAGAAGGCTACTACGGTAAGTTTTAATTAATTCACCGTATACAGGAGAAAACAAATGACAGTAAGAATAGATAAAAAAATCGTCAGCTATGCGCTGGTAAACGAAGAAGACAAAGCCAAAGCGGCCGAGGCCAAAGAGGCGGCTGGAAAAGTGATTCAACTGGGCGAGCCATTAGACCGCCCGGAGAAAATCACCGGCAGCACCTACAAGGTAAAAACGCCGGTCACCGAGCATGCGCTCTACATCACCATTAACGATGTGGTGATGAACGAAGGCACGCCGCAAGAGCACCGCCGCCCGTTCGAGATATTCATCAACTCCAAAAACATGGATCACTTCCAATGGATAGTCGCCCTCACCCGCGTCATGTCTGCCGTGTTCCGCAAAGGCGGCGACGTTACTTTCTTAGTTGAGGAGCTTAAAAGCGTGTTTGAGCCAAGCGGCGGCTACTTTAAAAAAGGCGGCAGGTTTGTGCCAAGTTTGGTGGCAGAGATTGGCGAAGTGGTGGAGCAGCACTTGCAAAACATCGGCATGCTTAAAAAACCGGGTTTGGATGAACACCAGCAAAAACTGGTAGATGAAAAACGCGCCGAATACTTTGAGAACCACGCCAAAGCGGGTGAAGAGATGACATCAGAAGGCTTCCCCAAAGGCGCAGCGCTGTGCAATAAATGCCAGACTAAAGCCGCGATTGTGATGGATGGCTGTTTGACTTGTTTGAATTGTGGTGAGAGTAAGTGCGGTTAAATAAAAAAGGAGCTTAGGCTCCTTTTTTAAGTTTTAGGCTAATGGGTAATGTATTTATAGCCCTACGTGTTACATGAGCGGTGGCTTAAAGTGTGATTACACTATAAAAATTCGGAGATAGATATGGCCATTGCTTCAACCGTAGCAACATCACAAGCGGTAATGAGTGCTTACGATGTTACTACGATTATTAACAATATTAATACCCTATATACCAATGTAATCAATCAGTTTGTTAGCATTTCTTTGGGGATGCTGGCTC
>OEOE01000002.1_pt1 | contig 56566 bp, 61 predicted proteins | sample 1539681 | NCBI WGS metagenome assembly OEOE01 (sample SAMEA3611561, study PRJEB22512) | activated sludge metagenome | biome: Urban; feature: Wastewater Treatment Plant; material: Activated Sludge | place: Slovenia | collected 2012-09-24
AATCCTTTATTCAAGCTGGATATGCGAGAACTAGCGCGCATGGGCGCTTCTTACATGATTGATACACTCATTTCATTGCGGGAGGAATTGGGTGAGCATGCCGTGCTGTGCCTGATCATGGGCAGCGATGCCTTTGTAAAACTTGATACCTGGCACCACTGGCAAAAACTATTGGATTACTGCCATATCATTCTGGTACAAAGGCCTAATTTTGCGCCAGATCAGCCCAAGTTATCCGCAGAGCTTACAGCGCTGCTGCATGACCATTACACAGAAAACGTGGATGATTTAATAGAAAAAACAAATGGCCACATCCACATGCAAAAGGTTACGCCACTGGAAATTTCTGCAACCAGGATTCGGGAAAGCCTGAAGACCGGTCATAGTGTGCGCTATTTGATGCCGGAGAATGTCATTGCATACATTGCCACTCACAAACTATACGGATAATTAGCCAAACAATTTGCGCCCATTTTTTGCGTGATTGCCGCAATATTTTCATCATAAACTGCCATGCCGGGCTCAATCTGATTGGCAATCCAGCCGTGCAAATACAGTTGTCGCGCTTTGATGGCTTCTAGCGTCAGCAAGGCATGATTGATGCAGCCCAGTTTCATCCCCACCACCAGTATTACCGGAATATCAAGCGCAGCTGCCAAATCGGCCATGCTTTGCCGGTGATTGAGCGGCACCAGAAATCCGCCCGCACCTTCTACAATCACAATGTCGGCCATCGCAGCCAACTTATCAAAAGCCTGTTTAATCACTGCTATTTCAATCTCAACGCCGGCCTGTTCCGCGGCAATGTGCGGTGCGATGGGCGCCGTAAAACTATAGGGATTGACTAGTTCGCGCGGGGCTTTGACGTTGCTGGCTTGCGTGAGCCTGAGCACATCTTCATTCACCCATTCACCGTCTACAAATTCGCATCCGGCCGCAACAGGTTTCATGCCGACTACTTTGTGGCCTTGCGCGACATAGTCATGGATGAGATTGCAGGCGGCGTAGGTTTTACCAACGCCAGTGTCGGTGCCGGTGATGAAAAACGCTTGTTTCATTTACGTTTTGTAAAAACAATTGGGGCAAAATCTTGCCCTGCAGGCCGCATGGATATTGGCTTGCTTTCTTTTGCCCAGGCATGCCCGTAAATCACTTCAAATGTCGCGGGCAGCTTGCCATGGGTACGGAATTTTTCGTAATGATCCGACAGGCTCTGCAAAAAACCTCTGCCTTGCAAACCGCGCGCTCGGCCATTTGTCGCGTTATGCGCGCCAATGGCTTTCAAGTCTTTCATCACGCCTTTTACGTCGTCATAAGTCAGCGTGTAGCGCTCCACATCCAGCACCGGCGCGCTAAAACCAGCACGTGTCAGCGCATCGCCAATGTCGTGCATGTCAATAAAGCGGCTCACATGCGTGTGGCCGTTGCTGGACGCCACACGTAATTCTTTCAAGGTATCCGGCCCAAATGTGCTGAACATCAACAGGCCATTGGGTTGCAACACGCGCGTCATCTCCGCAAATGCGCCACCCAGGTCATTGCACCATTGCAAAGCAAGATTTGACCAAACCAAGTCTATACTGCTGCTGGCAAGAGGCAGGTGTTCAATATCCGCGCAGATGAGATTTTTGGCACCAAATACTTTTCTTAGCATCGGCTGCTGCGCGCCGGTTTTTTGTAGCATGCCAAACGCAATATCCAGCGAGTAAACCTCTGCCCTTCTGAATTTCTTTTGCAAGCCAAAGCTGCCGTGTCCTGTGCCACAGCCCGCATCCAGTATGGCCTGTGGGGTAATTTTTACCAAATCCAGACGGCTCAGCATTTCTTCGCGCACCTGTTTTTGCAGCACTGCGGCGGCATCATAGCTACTGGCAGCACGGTCAAACGAGGCGCGCACGCGCGCTTTGTCTATGAAATACTCATCCCGCATATTGGGCATCATAACTGGGTGGGCTCTAAAAACTGGTCAAGCGCTTCAATAAACTGCTCGCTATGCGATAAAAACGGCGCATGCGCGCTGCCAGACATCACGCGCAGATAGCCCATCGGCAACTGCTGCATCATCCAGTGTGCCGCCTGCACGGGCGCGAGCGTATCTCTGTCGCCATGGATGAGCAGCGTGGGTTTGCGTATATTGCTGGCCTCTTCACGCAGGTCGGACTCCAGCAGAATGTGCAGAGCGCGCAGTAGAGTGGTTTGCGTGGGCGTCGGTTTGGTATCAAAACTCGCGCGCAACTGTTTAATGGTGCTGCGGGCATCGCTTGCCTTCATGCATTGCAGCGTTAGAAACTGCAGCATGGCATGCCTGTAATTCGAGTTCACGTTGTGCGCAAACGTATTGAAGTAATCGGGATCAACCCCTGCCTCCCAGCCGGGACGGCTGACAAAGCAAGGCGTTGAGCCTACCAGCACCAGGCGGCGGATACGGTCAGGCTGATTCAGCGCGATACGCTGCGCCACCAGGCCGCCCAGCGACCAGCCCAGCACATCTGAAACGCCGGGAATCACCTGTGCGACTTCCTCTGCCAGCGCATACAAGTGGTAAGGCTCGATTGGCCGGCTGCTGCCCATGCCCGGCAAATCCACCAGATAAAGCATGTATTGTCTGGAAAGCCGTTTGACCAAAGGCTGCCAGACGCCGCTATGCATACCCCAGCCATGAATCATGACCAGCGGCTTGCCCTGACCGATGATCTCCACATGCGCACTCATATTTTCAATACCTTTTCTGCCTCGTTTATCGCTTGAGCAAGTTTAATGACGTCTTGTTCACTGTGCGCTGCCGAGAGCGAAATGCGCAGCCGCGCCGTATTCACAGGCACGGTTGGCGGACGTATCGCGGGCACCAGAATACCCTGTTTTTGCAAGTGCTCACTTAGCGCTAAGGCCGCATGATTACTGCCAACCACTAAAGGTTGCACCGCTGTTTCAGAAGGCATCAACTGCCATTTTCCCAAGCGCAGGTTTTGTTTTAAAGTGGTAATCAAATGCCGCAAATGTTGACGCAGATCATCGCCCTGTTCTATCAGGCTAACCGATGCCGCAAGCGTTGCAGAAAGCGCTGGCGGTGCCGGCGTGCTGTAAACATAACTGCGTGCTTTTTGAATCAGGTAATCAATCACCACTTGTTCACCTGCCACAAACGCACCCGCGACACCGGCCGCCTTGCCTAAAGTAGCCATCATGATAATTCGTGGCGATTTAACCTTAAAATGACTTAACGACCCTTTGCCATGCTCACCCAGCACGCCAAAGCCATGCGCATCATCAATATACAAATAGGCATCATACTGCTCGCAAAGGCGTAAATAATCAGGGATAGGCGCAATGTCACCATCCATGCTGAATACCGCATCTACAGCGATAAGTTTATGTTTTGCCTTGCTTGCCTTCAGTAACTTTTCCAGCGCAGCCACATCGTTGTGTGCAAAACGCTGAAAATCCGCACGGCTTAAAATCGCACCGTCATTCAAACAGGCATGATTGAGTTTATCGCAAAACACCGCGTCATCACGCCCCATCAGCGCGCTGACCACGCCAATATTCGCCATGTAGCCTGTTGAAAACACCAGCGCCGCCGGCATGCCTACAAATTTGGCCAGCTTTTTCTCCAGTTCATCATGGTAACGATGATGGCCAGTGATTAAATTGGAAGCGCCGCTGCCTACGCCGGAATCCCCTGCCGCCTGCTGCATGGTGGCAATGAGTTTTGGGTGATTGGCCAGCCCCAGATAATCGTTGCTGCAGAATGACAGATACTGCTTGTCATTAGCAACGATATGCTCCGCTTGCGGCGAATCCAGCAACCTGCGCTGGCGCAGCAAACCATCAGCTTTGCGCTGGTCTAATTCTTTTTGTAATGCCGTTAGCATATTCAGATTGGGTGAATACCTAATTTGGCAAACAGCGCTTTATCTGTTTCTGCTTCCGGATTGCCGGTTGTCAGTAACTTTTCACCATAGAAAATGCTATTGGCGCCGGCAATAAAACACAGTGCCTGAATACCTTCATGCATGCTCTGGCGGCCGGCAGAAAGACGCACATAACTTTGCGGCATGGTAATACGCGCCGCCGCAATCGTGCGCACAAATTCAAATGGATCCAGTTCCTCTGTGCCATGTAACGGCGTACCTTCTACCTGCGTAAGCAGGTTAATCGGCACGCTTTCAGGCGGGCGCTCCATATTTGCCAACTGCGCCAGCAAGCCCGCGCGCTGATTGCGCGACTCGCCCATGCCAATAATGCCACCGCAGCACACATTGATATCCGCCTCGCGCACGCTATCCAGCGTGTCCAGCCGATCCTGGTAGGTGCGCGTGGTAATCACGTCGCCATAAAACTCCGGCGCGGTATCCAGGTTGTGGTTGTAATAATCCAGCCCCGCTTCTTTTAATTGCGCGGCTTGCCCATCTTTCAGCATACCAAGTGTCGCACAGGTTTCCAACCCCATCGCCTTCACTTCGGCAATCATTTTGAGCACGGGCTCCAAATCTTTTTGTTTTGGGCTGCGCCAGGCAGCACCCATGCAGAAACGGCTGGCGCCATTGTCTTTAGCTTCCTGTGCCGCTGCCAGTACTGCATCCAACTGCATCAGCGGCTCGTTTTCTACATCAGTGTGGTAGCGCGCTGCTTGTGGACAGTAGCCGCAATCCTCGCTGCAACCGCCTGTTTTAATAGATAGCAGCGTGCTCACCTGCACCGCGTTCGGGTCAAAATTTTCGCGATGCACGATTTGTGCACGATGCATCAAATCGCTGAATGGCATCTCAAACAATGCGAAAATTTCATCTACGCTCCAGCGATTCGCGGATTTTGTTTCACTGTTACAGGCTTTAAGCGCATCCTTATTGAGTGAATCCAGGTTTATAATGGATTCCTGCGCAGGTTTTTGATTGGTTTCGAGCATAACGCACCCTTTGTATGTGGCTGTTTATTTAGTAAATTATAAGCTGTAAAGGCAATATGAGGCAAACTATAAACAACTGGTTAAAAAATAATCAATTGTTAAATATTGATGTTTTTACATACGCTTTGCTAAAGCAAAACTGTCTCTTATGTGCATCGCCACAAGCCAATCAAACAGGGCTTTGCGGGGCATGCCTTGCAGACCTTCCCTGGCATCCGCCCAGCAGCTGTCCGCAATGCGGCCTGGCTTCGGATGGTAACGTATGCGGCAGCTGCATCGGCTCCCCACCCGATTTTGACGCGACTTCTGCCGTGTTTCTGTATAGCTTCCCCATCGACGCGATGATGCAGCGCTACAAATATGGCAACATGCTGAGCCTCAGCCAGACATTCGGGCAATTGTTAAGTGAAAAAATTCGGCCAGCTTCTCTCAATAAAGGCCTCATTGATTTGGTGATTCCCATGCCTATGCACCCCGCGCGCATTAAAGAGCGCGGCTTTAACCAGGCGCTTGAAATCGCAAAGATTTTAACCAGAAATCATGCAGAAAAATTAGATTTCAAAAGCGTTATTCGGCAAAAACTCACGCCGCCACAAGCCAGCTTGCCATTGAAAGAACGCGTTAAAAATATCAAAGGCGCATTTAAGGTAAATGGGGATTTTAGCGGCAAACGCATCGCCATTGTCGATGACGTGATGACCACCGGCGCCAGCCTGAACGAACTCGCAAAAACCCTGAAAAAAACTGGTGCAAGCCATGTAGAATGCTGGGTCTTAGCGCGTACTCTGCCGCATTAATAAGATTTTAACTATGTTTTCTATTGTACTTTTTGAGCCCGAAATCCCGCCCAACACGGGCAATATCATCCGTCTGTGTGCCAATACTGGCGCGCAGCTGCATTTGGTAAAACCTTTGGGATTCAGCCTGGAAGACAAGCAACTGAAACGCGCAGGTCTGGATTATCATGAATACGCCAACCTGCAGGTGCATGAAACCTGGACGGCATGCAAAGCCGTGCTGGCAGGCAAGCGCATGTTTGCAATCACCACCAAAGGCAGCCAGAACTATGCGAACGTGGAATTTAAAGCAGGCGACGTATTCGTATTTGGCCCGGAAACACGCGGTTTGTCTGAAGAAATCCGCAATGAATTTGCGCCGGAATTTAGATTGCGCTTACCGATGTTGCCAGAAAGTCGAAGTTTGAATTTATCGAACAGTGCCGCAGTGTTGCTGTATGAAGCCTGGCGGCAGGCAGGGTTTGAAGGCGGCAGCTAAATTCTAGAGCAACTCGGATTTTTGTTCTCGCCCAAGCAAATCCATAACGGCTTGTTTGGCCGATTTACCATGAGTCAGCGCCAGATTGACCTCGCGGGTAATGGGCATTTCCACGCCGATGTTTTCTGCCCGCCGCATGACCTCACGCGCGGTATTCACGCCCTCTGCCACATGGCCCAGGCCATGCAGAATGTCCGCCAGATCCTTGCCGCTGGCGAGCTGCAGGCCGACTTCCCTATTTCTTGAGTATTGCCCGGTGCAGGTCAAAATCAAATCGCCCACCCCTGCCAGCCCCATAAAAGTCTCGGTTTTAGCACCTAGCGCCACGCCGAAACGGGTGATTTCTGCCAGCCCGCGTGTGATCATGGCAGCCCGTGCGTTGTTGCCAAACCCCATGCCGTCGCTGATGCCAGCGGCAATCGCCATCACGTTCTTAAGCGCGCCGCCCACGGAGACGCCAATCACATCGGTACTGTTATACACGCGCAGATTGTTACCGTGGATTAAATTGGCCGCTTCCAAAGCAAAATCGGCATCATTGGCCGCCAGCGTCACCGCAGTAGGCAAGCCGCGCACCAGCTCGGCTGCAAAGCTGGGACCAGAAAGCGCACCCCAGTGCTGATTGTTGCCAAGCTCTTCCAGCGCAACCTCATGCGGCAGCTTGGCCGATTGCGGCTCTAAGCCCTTATGCGCCCAGACAATTGGCCGGGTAGATTTTAACTTATTGATTTGTTTCAGAATATCGCGAAAGCCAGCAGTCGGCACCACCGATAGAATCAGGTCGGCATCTTGAATCGCCAGACCCAGATCATCTTCAACCTGCAGGCTATCGTTAAAGCGAAAATCGCCCAGATAAAGCGGATTGGCGCGCGCCTTGCGCATGCCGGAAACATGGCCGCTATTGCGCGCCCACAGTGAAACCTCATGTTGTGCGCTAATCTGCATGGCAAGCGCCGTGCCCCAGGCGCCTGCGCCCAAAACGGCCACTTTAGCCATCAGTTGACACCCCAAAGTTTGTTGGCTTGCACAAAGCCGGTAATTCCGTCACGGTGCTTAACCTTCACCCAGCCATTTTTAATGACGGGCGTGCCCTGGTTAGGTAAAACCATCTCCAGCATCACGTCTTTCTCTACAGTGGCGACCAATGCCGAAGCCGCATCCTCGGCCGACTTGATATCGGCTTTTGCGATCACCAGCACCATGCGTCTGCTGCTGAGTTTCTTATTTTCTATCCAGCTCAGGCTGCCTAGCTGGTCGCGCACTTTGGTCCAATCGCCCAAATTGACAATCACTTCAACCGGATAACCGCCGCTTAGAATAAACAGCTTACTCGCTTCTTTGGAAGGCGCGTCGTATAAAATTGCCTTGGGCGGCACCACCGAACGGAACTCCAACGCCTGGGCAGAAAAGGAAAACACCAGGCAAGCCAGCGCGGCTAAACCCAGTGTTGATAATAATTGAAGATTAGTTGGCTTTTTCTGCATGTTCAGCTTGCTGCTTTTGCTGCATATACAACGCTTCGAAGTTGATCGGATTCAGCAACACTGGTGCAAAACCGGCGCGGGTAACCATATCCGACACCGCTTCGCGTGCATACGGGAACAGGATGTTCGGACAAGTCACAGAAACAATGACTTCCAGGTTTTCTTCCGGCACATTGCGTACCGCAAAAATGCCTGCTTGCGTCACCTCTACCAGAAATGCCGTTTTATCGCCTATTTTTGCGGTTACAGTGACCTTGATCGACACCTCAAAAATTCCTTCATCCAGCTTTTGTGCACTGTTACCCAGCTCCACGCTCACTTGGGGGGCGGTGCGTTCAGTAAAAATGTGAGGTGCGCCAGGCACTTCTATCGAGGCATCTTTTACATATAATTTTTCGATACCAAAACCGGGTTGCGTATCCTGATCTGCTTGTGCAGCCTCGTTTGAAGCGGCGCTGTTTTCTTTTGCCATGTGATTTGATCCTAAAACTTGCGATAGTTGTTGTGATTAGTTTGAAAAATAAAACGACTGAAAATCGAAATAATGCGGCATTTTAGCTTTTTATTAACTTTTATTCATCTAAATAATAGCGAGATTACTTTTTATTCCGCCAGTAACGAGTCCAGCCCGCCCGCCAGATCCAGCGCACGCAAGTCGTCAAAACCGCCAATATGCTGATCGTTGATATAAATCTGCGGCACAGTACGCCGCCCGGTTTTCTGCATCATCTCGATGCGCAGCTCGGGCTGAAGATCAACGCGGATTTTATTGATTTCCTTTACACCTTTGCTAACAAGCAAACGCTCAGCATTGATGCAGTAAGGGCAAACCGCGGTGGTATACATGATAACGTTTGGCATGTTGTTATCTCTTTAGGCTTTTACCAATGGCAATTTGGCTTCTACCCAGCTACCCAAACCGCCTTGCAGGTTGTGCAAGCTGCTGAATTGCTGCGCCTGTAAGATCGTGCAGGCCGCTCTGGTCCGCGTGCCTGTCTGGCAATACACCAGCACGGGCTTATCCTTGAATTTCTCGATTTCTTTGAGACGGTTCGCCAGCTCGGCCACGGGAATATGTTTTGCGCCCTGAATATGGCCAGCCGCAAATTCGGCTGCATCGCGCACATCCAGAATCAATGGCTTGGCACGATTCAGCAGCAGCACCGCTTCGGTTGCAGAAACACTGGGCACGCCGCCTGCGCTACGGTTTAATAATGGCCACAACAAAGCAATGCCTGAACCCACCGCCAGGCCGATCAATAACGCGTTTTGTTTAACAAATTCAAACATCGTAGATTCCAACACTTTTCCTTTTCAAGTAATTAGCGCCGGATGCAATAATTTCAATGGAATTTTGACTGATTGCATGCGCTTTTATCAGCCGCCCATTATAATAGATATCCCGATAGTAATTAAAAGAAACACAGATTAAATCCGCCATGAGTAGTCGTGCGGGAGATAACCGGTGTTTGCTTAAGGATTTTAAAATGAAGACGACCCCTGTGATTTTGCTGATTTTAGACGGTTTCGGTTATCGCAAAGAAACCCAGGATAACGCGATTGCGCTGGCCAACACGCCCAACCTGGACGCACTCAAGGCCAACTACCCGAACACATTGATTAACGCCTCTGAGCATTACGTTGGCTTGCCCGACGGGCAGATGGGTAACTCAGAGGTCGGCCATTTGAACATTGGCGCAGGCCGCATCGTGTTTCAGGATTTCGAGCGCATCAACAACAGCATTACCAGTGGCGAGTTTTTTCAACACCCCAAATTATGCAAGGCGCTGCAACAGTTAAAAGCGACCAATAAAGCGCTGCATATTTTCGGCCTGCTTTCGAATGGCGGCGTGCATAGCCACCAGGACCATATCCACGCCATGCTGGAAATGGCCGCCAAACAAGGCTTGAGCAAAGTCTATGTGCATGCGTTTCTGGATGGCCGCGACACGCCTCCGGTCAGCGCAGCGCCGTTTATTGAGGCATTGGAAGCAAAAATCAAATCACTGGGAGTCGGTAAAATCGCCTCAATCAGCGGGCGCTTTTATGCGATGGACCGCGACAAACGCTGGGAACGCGTAGAAGCCGCTTACACCATGCTCACGGAAGGCACGGCCGATTTTACAGAAACCACTGCCGGCGCGGCCTTGCGGGACGCCTACGCGCGCGGCGAGAACGACGAGTTTGTCAAATGCACGGTGATTCGGCAGCCAAACGAAGCGCCCATTCATTTAGAAGATGGCGACTGCGTGGTGTATATGAACTTTAGAAGCGACCGTGCGCGCCAGCTGAGCCATGCCTTGCTGGCAGAGGAATTCGACGGCTTCCACCGCCGCCATGTGCCTAAGCTTTCGGCTTATTTCACCCTGACTCAATTTGACAAAAAAGAAGTGAAAGCCATACCGATCTTTGCGCCGTATACAGTCAAAAACACGTTTGGCGAACATCTGCAAAATCAGGACTTAACCCAGCTGCGCATTGCCGAGACAGAAAAGTATCCGCATGTAACCTTCTTTTTTAACGGCGGTGAAGAAACTGTTTTCAAGGGTGAAGACCGCATTCTGGTGCCTTCTCCTAAAGTCGAAACCTACGACCTGCAGCCCGAAATGAGCGCACCGGAAGTCACCGATAAACTGGTGGAAGCCATCCTCAGCAAGAAATACAACGCTATTATCTGCAATTTTGCCAATTGCGACATGGTGGGCCACACGGGCAACCTGCAGGCGGCCATTAAAGCGGTAGAAACACTGGATACCAGCGTTGGCCGCGTGGTATCCGCCATGCAAAGCATCGGTGGCGAGGTGATTATCACGGCAGATCACGGCAACGCCGAGATGATGCAGGATTACGAGAACCATCAGCCGCACACACAGCATACCACCAACCTGGTACCTTTGATTTATGTAGGCCGCAAAGCCAAGCTGGCCGAAACAGGCGCGTTGTCAGACCTCGCACCCACATTATTGCAGATGATGGGCGTACCGCAGCCAATAGAAATGACGGGTAAAAGCTTACTAAAATTTGATGCCTAAACTGCTGCAGCTTAAACGGCCAATCGTAAAGTGGCCGTTCCCGTTATTATTGTTGTTATTGTGTCTTTGCACTCCCAACGTTTTTGCCGCCAAGAAAATTGATGCGGCCAAGGAGGACTTAAGCGACATTCAGGAAAAAATCCAGGCGCTTAAAAAAGAGTTGGATAGCAACCAGGAGGCGCACAAGGATGCCACTGATGCGCTGAAAGAATCGGAAACCGCGATTAGCGCCGCCAACCGGAAACTGCGCGAAATCAATCAAAAACAGAACCAGAACAAGGCCACGCTCAATTCGCTTAAAAAACAATCCTTAACCATTAATGAACGGCTGAGCGCACAACAGAAGCAGTTAAGCAGCTTGCTGTACCAGCAATACAAACATGGCAACCAAAGCTATACCCAGCTTATCCTGCAAAACAAGAACCCCAGCGAAATCGCGCGCGACTTGAAATACCAGTCTTACATCGCCAAGGCACACGCCAAGGTGATTGATGACATGCAGGATAGCTTGATCAAAGTGAAGGAACTCAATAACCAAACCGCGGCAGCCCTGCAGGAAGTGGCGGATTTAAAGGCTCGGCAGGTAGCGGAAAAGAAAGCGCTTGAGCAGCAGAAAATAGAAAAATCGAAAGTTGTAAAAAATCTTTCGCAGCAAATCGCATCGCAACGTAATGAAATCGACAAACTAAAGCGTGATGAAAAAAGCCTGTCTAAACTGGTTGAACGTTTAGCCAGGATCGTCCCGCCCCGCGTTAAGAAGAAATCGGCAAAGCCGCGCGTAAATACAGTAACTCCCGACAACAAACCGGAAGACAACAGCAACACCATTGTAGCCAAAAACGAATCGCTGCCCAGCAGCGATGTGGCGGGTGTGAATTTTGCCAGCCTGCGTGGCAAGCTGCGTTTGCCTGTGCGCGGCGATGTCACAAACCGCTTCGGCGCGCTTCGAGCGGATACCGGCATTACCTGGAAAGGCCTGTTTATCAAGGCCAATGAAGGCAATGACGTGAAAACGGTGGCTGATGGCCGCGTCGTGTTTGCAGACTGGATGCGCGGTTTTGGCAATCTGATTATTGTGGACCACGGCGATGGCTACATGAGCCTGTATGGCAATAACCAAACCGTGCTGAAACATGTGGGCGACGAAGTGAATGCGGGTGATGCGATTGCCGCTGTAGGCAACAGCGGCGGCAACGAGAGCAATGGCTTATATTACGAACTGCGCCATCAAAGCCAGCCGTTTGATCCGCTCAAGTGGAGCGTGATTCGTTAAATCCGTACAAATTCAACTGTATAACTTCAGTCAATAAAAAGGCGCACTAAAAGTGCGCCTTTTTATTGTGAACAAACTAAATTAATTAGCCGGAGCCGCCTCAGCAGGAGCTTCTACCGCCGGCGCTGCATCCACCGGTCTAGTTTCGCCTGGTATGAGTTCTTCCGGCGTAGGTACATAGCCCCCTGGCTCAGTAGCTGCAGGCGCAGCCGGCGCTGCTTCCGCTGCTGGCGCTGCGGTTTCGCTCGAAGGCGTCTCTGCAGCCGGTGCGACTTCTTCTACAGCCTTTTCGCTACATGCTGTTAATAATAAAGCTGTTAATAGTGCTGATATACACAGTGACGATAATTTCATAAAAACTCCACATTACAAATAAAAACTGTTCAGGTTAGCTGGCAGCCCAAACACCGGGCCAATCTATCAGCAAGCAATAAACAAGCCAATAAAAAGCCCCGCATTATATATCTGATTGTGAATTTTTTATATCTCTGCGTGTGTAATCCGCCGCAATCATACGACCTTTTGCGTAAGCTTCCTGCTCATAAGGGCTATCACGGTATCCTCTTCGACATGACCACAGGTAATCCCAAAGCCCCATCCCATGCAGAAACTGCGAGACATGCGTAAGCTCGTGACCAAGCAGTTCAATGCCACGTAAAGTATTTGGCTGATAGGCGCCCGCACGCAAAAAAATACGGTGATAAAGCACCACCGCACACATATCTGCACGCAACCAGAGTGGTACTTTCCCCTCCACAATACGCACTTGATCCAGCACGATCTGCGCGAAATACGGCTTAAAAATGGTGCGCTCCTGCACTGTTAATGGGCGGCCTTGCTGAAACAACAGGTTACTCGCCAATGGCGTGCATGATAATACGGCGCGTGGCGGGCATATGCCGATGTTCAAACAAAAATATGCCCTGCCACTGCCCGAGCGCAGCTTTGCCATCTATTATCGGGACCGACAAGCTGGTTTGCGTGAGCGCGGTGCGCACATGCGCAGGCATGTCATCCGCCCCTTCCACTGTATGAATAAACAGCGCATCACCATCCGGCGCGATCCGGTTGAAAAACGCCTCCATATCCACCAGCACATCGCTGTCATAGTTTTCGTTAATCAACAAACTAGCCGAGGTATGCTGGATATAAAGTGTGAGTAAACCCGTCTGCAAACCCAATGAATTCGCCCAGTTGAGCACTTGCGGCGTGATGTCGTAAATGCGGCGCCCCTGCGCCTTAACGCTGATTTGTTGCGTGAATTGTTGCATTTTATAAGTCCTTATTCGAGAACATTAGCATAACTTAATTTCACAAAAATATAGTTGACAACGCAAAATCTTTTATTTAACCTTTTGGTTAATTAATAATTTAGTTAAATAAACATAGATTAATAAACATGTCCGACCAACTCAGCAACACATTTTCCGCATTGGCTGACCCGACGCGACGCGCGATTTTGGCACGTTTGGCTTTGGGGGAAACTTCAGTCAACGAACTTGCAGAGCCCTTTGCAATGAGCCTGCCCGCCGTCACCAAGCACCTTAAAGTGTTACAACGCGCGGGGTTGATTTCGCAAAGCAAGCAAGCACAATGGCGACCATGTAGGCTGGAAGCCACGCCATTGCAGGAGGTATCCACATATCTCGACCAATATCGCCAATTTTGGGAGCAACGCTTTGACCAGTTAGATAGTTACCTTAAAACCCTACAGGCACAGGAGAAGTCAACATGAACAAACTCAATTTCAACCCTGAACTAGACCTAATGTTAGAACGCGTGGTGGACGTACCGCGAGAGCTGATTTGGCAAGCTTGGACGACGCGGGAAAAACTGATGCCTTGGTTTTGTCCGCTGCCATGGAAAACCATCGAATGTGAGATTGACCTGCGACCCGGCGGCAAGTTTTACACGGTGATGCAGTCGCCAGAGGGGCAGCGGTTTCCTAATACTGGTTGCTACCTGGAAATCATTAAAAATGAAAGACTGACATGGACAAATGCACTCGAGCCAAATTTTCGCCCGGCCAAGCAGCCAGAAGCCAGTCCCGGCCATGAATGTGCCGAATTTTTGATGACGGCCACAATTTTGTTGGAAATGCACGAAAAAGGCACAAAATACACCGCTTATGTGCAACACAGCAATGCAGTTAATCGCAAACGACACGAAGATATGGGTTTTAAAGAGGGTTGGAGCGCATGTTTAGACCAACTGGTGGCCATGATTAAAAACAAGAATTGATGCAGCATGTAGGGATACAAATGACTAAAAAACTTGAAGGCTCCTGCCACTGTGGCAAAGTGAAATGGCAGCTTAACGAGATGCCAGAATCTGCTACCGCTTGTAATTGCACGGTCTGCCGACGTTATGGCGTTTTGTGGGCGTATGATTATGAAAATGAAAGCATCATCGTCTCAGGACAGACACAAGCTTATATTCGAGGAAAGGCCATTGAATTTCATTTCTGCTCTACTTGCGGCTGTGTAGCATTCTGGCGCGCGCAATCAACCGATAAAGATGGCAGGCGCAGGATCGCAGTGAATCTGCGACTAACCGAGCCAGAGCCTATTGCCAAGCTACCCATAGACCATTTTGACGGGTTGAACACGTTTGACGACTTACCAAGAGATGGACGTTGCGTTAGCGATTATTGGTTCTAAATTACATTAAGGAATTTGAAATGCGAACAGGACGTAATGATGTGCTGATTGAAACTCTTAAAGATCGGTTTGCGAATAACATGCGTCGTCACACTAGAATAGAATGGAACGCGGTACAAGCGAAATTGGATGCCAACCCAGAAAAGATTCAAGCACTTTTTGAGATGGAGCGTACCGGCGGTGAACCGGATGTTGTTGCTTATGACAAAAAAACAAGGAAGTTTATCTTCTGTGACTGCTCACCCGAAAGCCCAACAGGTCGGCGCAGCCTTTGCTATGACCGCGGCGCGCTCGACGCACGAAAAGAAAACAAACCGAGCGGCAACGCATTAGAAATTGCCGCTGCTATGAGCATTGAGATGCTGACAGAACAGCAATATCGAGAATTGCAAGCACTGGGCGAATTCGACAAGAAAACGTCGAGCTGGGTGAAAACGCCTGACGAGATAAGAGCACTTGGCGGTGCGCTGTTTTGTGACCGCCGCTATGGCCATGTGTTTGTGTATCACAATGGGGCTGAATCGTACTATGCTGCCAGAGGTTTTCGGGGGCGGCTTAGCGTTTAAAGCAAGGAATTATGATGACTTAGAGTCAATTTTTTAATCAAAAGGAAATTAAAATGGATCATTACATTGATGGATTTATTATTCCAATCCCCAAAGCAAGGCTTGAAGAATACCGCGTGATGGCTGAAAAAGCGGCAAAAATTTGGAAAGAGTATGGGGCTTTGGATTATTGGGAGTGCGTAGGCGATGATATGGAGGTGCAAGGTACATCGTCGTTTCCACAGCTTGCTAATTTAGCGCCTGATGAGGTTGTGATTTTTTCGTGGATTGTTTATGAGTCCAAAGAAGCCAGAGATGCAGTCAATGCAAAAGTATTTGCCGACCCGCGCTGCAATGAAATGATGGATGAATCAAACCCAATCTTCGACTGTAAAAGAATGGCTTGCGGTGGCTTCAGGCCGTTGGTTCATGGGTAGCCAAAATGGCACTCATTTCAATTCGTTAGGATAAATACTATGACAACACCAGCAAAAAATACGATTTGCCTTTGGTTTGACCGCGATGCCGAAGAAGCGGCACGGTTTTACGCCAGAACCTTTCCCAACTCGTCCGTTGGCACAGTATTTCGCGCACCTGGAGACTTTCCGTCTGGGAAGAGAGGGGATGTGTTGACCGTCAAGTTCACCGTGATGGGTATTCCCTGCCTCGGACTCAATGGCGGGCCTGCGTTCAAGCACAATGAAGCATTCTCTTTTCAGGTTGCAACTACTGACCAAGCCGAAACGGATCGATATTGGAACGCCATCGTCGGCAATGGTGGTCAGGAAAGCGAGTGCGGCTGGTGCAAGGATAAATGGGGGCTGTCTTGGCAGATTACACCCATTGCCTTGACGCAAGCGATTACTGATCCCAATCCCGCTGCCGCCAAGCGCGCGTTCGACGCGATGATGACGATGCAAAAAATTGACATCGCCGCAATTGAGGCAGCGCGCCTTGGCTAAGATGATTTATTCCATACTTATTAAAGTGAATTCACAATAACGAAAAGGAGAGCAAATATGCGTAAATTTATCCCCAAACCAAAAGGCGAACTTACAATTACGCCTTATTTAAATATCAAAGGTGCGAAAGCGGCGATTGAATTCTACAGCCAGGTATTTGGCGCAAAAGAAATCGGGCGGCTGTCAGCCCCTGATGGCGCCATTGCGCATTGTGAGTTACAAATAGGCGATTCCAAAATCATGCTGGCGGAAGAGTCGCCGGATTGGGGCAATAAAAGCCCAACGACTTTGGGCGATAGCCCTGTGACGATTACGTTATATGTTGATGATGTAGACGCAACATTTAAGTCCGCGCTTGCCGCAGGCGCGAGAGAGGTTATGCCGGTCAAGGATGAGTTTTACGGCCTTCGCGTCGGTGTATTCTACGATCCTTTTGGGCACAAATGGCATATACACACACCGATTGAGGAAGTTACCTTTGAGGAGATGCAGCGGCGTTGCGATGCCATGTTTGCTAACAAAAGTTAAGTTATTGTTAAATTATTCATGTACCGCAAGAACCAGTATTATCTGCGGTGCCTGTAGTAAAAGCTTGGCCCCCAGTAAAAACGGCTGTAGCCATAGGGATAAAACCCGTAATACGGATAAAAGAATGGATCATAGTAATAACTTTGCGACCTTGCACGCTCCCGCTCAAGCTGCTTCTGGGCCGCGCGTTTTTCCTGCTCGCGTTTATTCATTTCATCTGCCAGCGCATTCTGTTTCGCCAGCTCGTTGCTTTGCTGGATATAATCCAGCACTTTGACATCTACGCCTCGTTTACTTAAATCCAGCGTCTGGGCTGGCGTCAGTTCGTAACGGGAGTTGCTGGCTTTGATTTTGGCGATAATTTCATCACTGGTTTTGCCCTGCTTGCCGTCCGCTACAATTTCATCCAGGCTCACTGTCGCTATGGCCGGCGGAATCAGTTTAGCCAATTCTTCCGGGGTGATTCTATCCACCTGACCCTGCTGCGTGCCAGTGCTGGCGCAGCCAGCTAGCATAAACAGCGCAACCATCAATGCTGTTAAATAATAAGCTTTCATTGCAAACTCACTTTCTTTATGGCTGGCGACGCGCTGGTAATGCTCGCGTCAAAATTGTGCCTCTTTGATTGGTACAAGCCCAACACTTTCTTTACATACGCACGTGTTTCCTTATAGGGCGGCACGCCTCTGTATCTATCCACCGTACCCTCACCCGCATTGTAGGCGGCTACCGCCAGCGTCACATCACCTCTGAAATACGAGAGCAGCCAGCGCAGATACGCCACGCCACCCTTGATATTTTGCGATGCGTTAAACGCATTTTTCACGTTGAACCGTTCCGCCGTGGCTGGAATGATCTGCATTAGACCATTCGCATTTTTATTAGACTTTGCCGATACTTTAAAGTTGGATTCCGCTGTAATAATGGATAGCACCAGCTTGGAGTCGACCTTATACCAGTCGGCAATAGTGTCCACCAAACCCACTACCCAGCGCTTGTTTTTTGGCAGCTTGGCCACATACGCATCAATTGCAGGCGAGCCTTGAGAATAGCCATATTGCTGCACTGGCGCGCGCTCTGGAGCAACAGCCTCCAGCACACAAGCCGGCGTATCACTGGTTTTAATCTCGATGGTTTCCAGCATTTTTTGCGCCTCAAAATGCCCGTGGGTGGAGGCAATGCCAAACAGATTGGCCGCATAATCGCGGTTGGCGGGCACGCCACGCCCAAACGCGTACAACATGCCCAGCCGGTACAAACCTTCCGCGCTGCCATAGCGCGCAGCTTCGCAATACAGATTGGCCGCTTTCCAGGCGGATTCACCACTGTTTTCGGCATCATTTTCATCGCTTACCAATACACTTGCGCGCTCAAGCAACGCTTTGACCACCGGCGGCTCGTTATCGAATGTTTCCAGCTCAGCCTGGGTATAGGCATAAGAACTCTGGCTTGAAAGAATCAAACTTAAACTTACAAACCAGAGCCTTACATTTTTGAGCATGTTTTGCCGATCAGTTCGCCTTGTTAAAGGTCATTTTGCCTGCCATACAATCAATTATGACTGTGTCTTTCGCCACAAAATTCCCTGCCAATATTTCGCGCGCCAATGGGTTCTCGATTTCACTTTGAATCGCCCGTTTTAGCGGCCGTGCGCCATACACCGGGTCGAAGCCTGCACTCGCGATTTCCGCCAGCGCGGCATCGGTAATCACGACTTCGATATCCAGCGCATGCAAGCGCTTGGTCAACAATTGCAACTGGATTTTTGCAATCGATTTCACATTGGCTTCGTCCAGGCTATGGAAAACGACCACCTCGTCGATACGGTTGACGAATTCTGGTCTGAAGTGCGTTTTCACTTCACCCATCACCGCCAGTTTCACCACCTGGTAATCCTGATCCGCCATGTTCTGGATCATTTGCGAACCCAGATTAGACGTCATGATAATCACCGTGTTCTTGAAATCCACCGTACGGCCCTGGCCATCGGTCAAACGGCCATCATCCAGCACTTGCAGCAATACATTAAACACGTCCGGATGCGCTTTTTCCACTTCATCCAGCAAAATGACGGAATAAGGTTTGCGGCGCACCGCTTCTGTGAGCATACCGCCTTCTTCATAACCCACATAGCCGGGCGGCGCACCAATCATGCGTGCCACTGAGTGTTTCTCCATGAATTCACTCATGTCGATACGAATCAAATGGTCTTCCGAATCGAATAAGAAGTTCGCCAATGATTTACACAGCTCGGTTTTACCCACACCGGTCGGCCCTAAGAATAAAAAGCTGCCATAAGGCCGATTCGGGTCACCCAGACCGGAGCGCGAGCGACGGATCGCATCAGAAACCAGGCGCACAGCCTCATCCTGCCCCACCACACGCTCATGTAATTTAGCCTCCATGGTCAGCAGTTTTTCGCGCTCACCCGTCATCATCTTGCTCACCGGGATGCCCGTCGCGCGACTGACGACTTCGGCAATTTCGTCCGCGCCTACTTCTGTGCGCAGCATCTTGTTTTTGGCTTGTGCTGTGCTCTCCTCCACGCTTGAAGCCTGTTTTAACTGCGCTTCCAGCTGTGGCAGTTTGCCATATTGCAGCTCGGAGACCTTCTGCCAGTCGCCTTTGCGCTTGGCTTCTTCCATCTCTTGCCTGATTTTTTCAATCGCCTCTTTGATGTGCGCAGAGCCTTGCACCTGCGCTTTTTCTGCCTTCCAGATCTCTTCCAGATCGGCGTATTCCTTTTCCAGCTTGGTGATTTCTTCTTCAATCAGGCCGAATCTTTTAATCGAGCCTTCGTCCTTTTCACGGCGCACGGCCTCGCGCTCGATTTTCAATTGAATCAAACGCCTGTCCAGCTTATCCATCACTTCCGGCTTGGAATCAATCTCCATCTTGATGCGCGATGCCGCCTCATCAATCAAATCAATCGCCTTATCGGGCAAGAAGCGGTCGGTAATGTAACGATGTGACAGCTCCGCCGCCGCCACGATTGCAGGGTCAGTAATTTCCACGCCATGATGCAATTCGTATTTTTCCTGCAAGCCACGCAGAATCGCAATCGTCGCTTCCACGGTCGGCTCATCTACCAGCACTTTCTGGAAGCGGCGTTCCAATGCCGCATCTTTTTCGATGTATTTACGGTATTCGTCCAAAGTGGTCGCGCCTACGCAGTGCAATTCGCCGCGCGCTAAAGCGGGTTTCAGCATATTGCCGGCATCCATCGCGCCTTCTGCCTTGCCTGCGCCCACCATGGTATGGATTTCGTCAATAAATACGATGGTTTGGCCTTCATCCTGCGCCAGTTCTTTCAGCACAGATTTCAGGCGCTCTTCAAACTCGCCGCGGTATTTCGCACCCGCCAGCAAGGCCGCCATATCCAGCGATAACACTTTTTTGTTTTTAAGACTTTCCGGCACTTCACCATTGACAATGCGCTGCGCCAAACCTTCCACAATCGCGGTTTTACCCACGCCAGGCTCGCCAATCAGCACGGGGTTATTCTTGGTGCGGCGTTGCAGCACCTGTATGGCGCGGCGGATTTCATCATCGCGGCCAATCACCGGGTCAAGCTTACCCATTCTTGCGCGCTCGGTTAAGTCTAGCGTATATTTTTTAAGCGCTTCACGCTGGCCTTCTGCTTCCTGGCTGTCTACATTGCCACTGCCGCGAACCGCATGGATACTGGCCTCCAGGGCAGCCTTAGTGAGACCGTTTTGCCTGAGCAATTTACCTGTTTCGCCTTTGTCATCCGCCAGCGCCAGCAAAAACATCTCGCTCGCAATATAGGCATCGCCACTCTTCTGCGCGAGCTTATCGGTAACGTTCAGGAGATTGTTCAAATCGCGCGAAATTGCTACTTCACCGCTGGTGTCAGGCGATTTTGGCAAGTTGCCAATCGCGGCATTTAAGCCGGACTTGAGCGGGTTCAGTTGCACGCCCGCGCGCGCAAGCAAGGACGCCGTGCTGCCATCCTCTTGGTTCAGCAAGGCAAGCAGCAAGTGCTGCGGTTCAATCGCGGTATTGTCTGCCCCCAGTGCGATGCTTTGAGCATCATTAATGGCCTGCTGGAATTTAGTTGTCAGTTTGTCGAAGCGCATATTACCTCCTTAAAAGTCTAGTTATAAGCAAGGTGGGGCGGCTTTTGCCATTTTCAATGCCTAAAGCATAGTTGCGCCTGTTTCAATTTATATCACACCATGTTTGTAGCGCTTAAGTTTTACTGATTCCAGTCGTTAAGAATTTACTGATTCATTTTATAGGTACAAGGCAATGCGGCGTTAACGCCTGCTATATCAACCTGTGCTGTTTTATTAAAGATACTTAAACAAGTGAAAAACTCAACAAAACTAGATCAACCGCTGCTGATTGCAGACCATGCAGACTCTCTGAGCGAGTTGTTTTCAGACGAGCGCAAATCCGCCTGGAATCTGCTGGGTTCGCTGCAAGGCGTTGCTATTATTGCTACAGACGAGAATTGCAACATCAATTTTGCCAACGCTTACGCCTGCGAAATCTTCAGCCTGGATCAGGACAAAATCGCCGCAGGGAGCGGGCAGTTGCCCAAAGCAATCCATAAGCGCGTCATCGCACACCTGAAAAATCCTGCCACAGATTTTGTACTGCAGTATGCCTTAAAAAGCGAGCTGCGCACACTTAAAGTTTTTACCTCCGATTTTACAAATCCGGAAAACAAAAAAGCCGGCTACGTGCTTCACATGCATGACATCACCGACCGGGTAAACACTGAACTGCAATTGCGGCAGGCCGAAGAACTGTTACGCAGCCTGATTGACGCCAGCCCGGATTTCATCTGCTTCAAGGATGCAAAAAACCGCTGGCTGGAAGCCAATAGCAGTTGCCTGGAGCTATTTCAACTCAGCCCGCAGGATTATCAGCACAAAACCGATATTGAACTGGCGGGCATCGCAGATCCGATTTTCAGAGAGACCTTCCGCCATTCAAGAGTCACCGATGAGCGCGCCTGGCATTCAGGAAAATCCATTCGGAATGAAGAAACCATCGCCCTTCCGCATGGCGGCGAGAAGGTACTGGATATTATTAAAGTCCCGCTTTTTAATGACGATGGCAGCCGCCAGGGCCTGGTGACGCTGGGCCGCGACATTACCGAACGCAAGATGGCAGAGAATCATTTGCGCGACCGCAGCGCAGTGCTGGATGCACTGATTTCATGCGACTGGCTGCTGCACTCTGCTGAATCCTGGCACGCAGCAGCAACTGAGGTATTGCAGCAATTGTGCCTTGCATTACGCTTTACTCGCGCCACCATTCTAAAAAATGTAGCCTCTAACAATAACGAATCCAGATCCGCTCCTTCCAAAATATTGTACAAATGGTCGATGCCCGGATTTGTTAATCCACACAGCGATCTCGAGGCCATCAATTTTAATGACGCACGCTTAAAACGCTGGAATGACGCGCTTCAGCAAGGCAGCCCCGTTTTTGGCGATATCAAAGACCTGCCACGCGAAGAGCGCAACATCCTCAAGCAGCATGACACACAATCCATTGTGATCGTGCCACTTTTTTGTGATAGCGCCTGGTGGGGGAACATCATTATCGAGCGCTGTCATGATCTGATTAAAACCACCCCTCAAGAGCTTGGCTCCTTAATGGCGATAGGCAGATCGTTAAGTGTGGCCATTCAAAGAGAAAGCGCCTGCAAGCGCTTGCATCAGGCCAAAATCGCTTTTGACAGCGCAACCGAGGGCATCATGATCATTGATCAGAACGCCTGCATCACCGCTATTAACAAGGGGTTCACTGACATCACCGGCTTCACTGAGGAAGATGTTCTGGGTGCCACGCCCAAAGTTTTGCAAGCGGGTCCGGACAATCTATGGAGCAGTTTATTTAATGAAGGAAAATGGTGTGGTGAAGTTTCAAATCACCGGAAAAATGGCGAGCTTTATCTGGAATGGCTCACGATTACGGTCGTCAAAAATCAGGAAGGACAAACCGTCAACTATGTCGGCGTTTTTGCTGACATTACCGAGTACAAGCGTTCACAGCATCGGCTGCATGAATTGGTTAACCATGATCCGCTGACAGGGTTGCCCAATCGCCGCCTCTTGAATGAATTGCTGGAACATGCCATTAAACGCGCCGAACGTGAGAAACATCAAATCGCGCTGCTGTTTATTGATCTGGACCGGTTTAAAGCCATTAACGACAGTCTCGGCCATCAGGTAGGCGACAAGCTGTTATATGAAGTATCAAAAAGAATCCGCCATGTGATACGCGAGAGTGACGTAGTGACGCGACTGGGCGGTGATGAGTTTCTGGTCATGATGGACATGATCAATCAACCGGAAGATGCCGAGCAGGTTGCACAGAAGATTATTCATGCGCTGCAGGCTGAATTCAATATCGACAGCAAAGAAATTTACATCAGCGCAAGTATCGGCATTTCAATATTTCCCAATGACGGCAGCGATGTCGATAGCGCCATCAAAGCAGCCGATATCGCGATGTATCAGGTCAAAAATAATGGCAAAAACAATCATTGCTTCTATTCGGCCGAACTCAGTAAAGATGTCGTCGAGCGTTTTACCATGGAAAGCCAGCTGCGTCGCGCGCTGGAACGTAAGCAGTTCGAGGTGTACTACCAGCCGCAGGTATCTCTTGTTACCGGGGAGATTATTGGCGCGGAGGCGCTTATCCGCTGGAACCATCCTGAGTTAGGCCTTGTTTCTCCTGCCAAATTCATCCCCGTTGCCGAAGAAACCGGCCTGATAGTGCAGATTGGCGAATGGGTATTGCGTCAAGCCGCTTTACAGGCCATGCAGTGGATAAAGGATGGCTATGCAATCCAGTGGATTTCAGTCAACGTATCTGGCGTACAGGTGATGCGCAGCAGCTTCGCCGACACGGTTTACGGGATCATGATTGAAACAGACTGCAAGCCAAGCGTGCTGGAACTGGAAATTACCGAAAGTACCGTGATGCAAAATACGGAATACGTGATTGACACCTTCAACCGCATCAAACAGCTCGGTGTCCGCTTGGCTATTGATGACTTCGGCACAGGCTATTCATCGCTGTCGATTCTCAAGCGGTTGCCGCTGGATAAAATCAAGATCGATCAGTCTTTTGTGCGTGACCTGCCGCACGATCAGGACGATGCAGCCATTGCCAGCGCCATTTATGCCATGGCACGCAGCCTAGGCTTTTCTGTGATTGCGGAAGGCGTGGAAACCCTGGCGCATGCGGAATTCTTGAAAAAGATGGGCTGCGAAGAAGCGCAGGGGTACCTGTATAGCAAACCTGTGACCACCACGGAATTCAACAAATTATTAGCAGCAAACAGGCAAAGAGGTAAATAAGATGCAATCTAATCAACCCCATTTTATTGAAGTTGGTCAACTTCAAATCGGCTTGTACGTTCATCTTGACTTGGGCTGGATGGATCACCCATTTACCCTGAGCAACTTTAAACTTAAGGACGAAGAACAAATTTTGAAAATCAAAAAAATCGGGTTAAAAAAATTACGTTACGACCCGAAACGCAGTGATTGCGAGCCCTTGCCTGTGGCGCCGGTTACGCCTGCCAGCACAGCTACTTCAGCAGTTGAAGCTGATAGTGCAATCCCCAAAGATGAATCACCTGTCATGCCTTCTAAAGCTGAGCGTCTGGTGCAACTGCATCGTGCCATTGATGAAAACGAAAAAAAATTCGTCATTGCCAGCGATATGACACGGCAGATCACCCACAACATTCTTGCCGACCCCGAAACATCTATCGCGCAAGCCGCTTTGCTGGTAAATGACATGGTGGATACCGCGCTGATGGAAGGCGATGTTGCCATCCATGCGCTGAATGGCAATAACTCGAGCGATCAAAATTATCAGCACCCGCTCAATGTCACTGTGCTTGCGCTCATGATGGCCAAGTCCATTGAAATGTCGAAAGAAGATGTGCGGCTGCTGGGCATGGCAGCGTTATTCCATGACATCGGCAAAGCTGAAATCGCCGAGCATATTTTGACGAAAAAAGAGCCGCTGACTAAATCAGAGCAATTGCACTACGAACAGCACAGCGAGATTGGCGCGCGCATGGCGCAAGAGGTGGGCCTGCCGGTGCGCGTGGGTAAAATCATCTTGCAGCACCATGAACACGCGGACGGCACGGGGTTTCCTAACCGTCTGAATAACGAACAGACAGACCCGCTCGCCAGACTAGTCGCGCTGGCAAATGGATACGACAATCTTTGCAACCCCAATAACTACGCACTTGCCAAAACGCCTTACGAAGCCCTGGCGCATATGTATGCACATCAGCGCACAAAATTCGATGAATCGTTGCTCAAGCACCTCATCAAATCGCTGGGCATTTATCCGCCCGGCAGCATTGTGCAACTATCCACGGGTGTACATGCGATCGTTATTTCGGCAAACCCACACAAGCCGCTGCGCCCTTATGTGATGCTGCATGACCCGTTGGCTGACCGGAAAGCGCCACGGATACTGGATTTACGCCAAGAACCGAACATCAACATCAGCGCCTGCATACGTGCAAACCAACTGCCGCCGGATGTGCGAAGTTATTTGAATCCGCGCAACAAGATCAGTTATTTTATGGAAACCGAGTTATCAAAAAATGAGGAAACATCAGACTAAATTGGCCTGCTTTTTAACGCTATTACAATCAAGCCATCCTGCAGTGTATTCCATATCAGATAAGGCTGATTCTTGTCTTGAATCAGAATCGGGTAATCTGCTTTTTGGCTGGAAGTTGCAAGCGTTTTGGCTTCATTCCATGATTTACCGCCATCATTCGAAAACATGCCTAAGATACTGGATTTGCCGTCTTTAACCTCGCGCCAGGCTAACCAAACGTTTTCACCGCCCAATTTATCTGAAGAACTTAGCAATGCAGGATGACCTGCCTGTTTGGTATTGTCTCCAAATTTTTTCGCCGGTGAGGACGCCCAAGCCACACCATCCATGCGGCTGTAATAGAGTCCCGGCCTGGCATCGTTACCATCGAAATACGCCATATGGTAACCCCACCAGTCCTTGCCCTCACCCCCACTTGCTAACGCTGCACCATGATGCGGGCAGCCATCAATTTGCCAATGCCCAAAGGTGGCGCGATGTGTGTCGGGCTTCGCGTCCGCTTTCGGGATTTCAGCTATCATGTGGTCGCGTTCACTGCCCTCAAACACATGCCGCCAAAGCGCAACCACTGTACCATCCGGCTTGTTGGTTGTTACAATACGGCAGCACTCGCAACTGCTGTCAGCCAGCTTTTGTTCCCGCTCAAAACTTACCCCTTTGTCAGCAGAAACCGCATAATAAATCGCTGCGCCATCGTATTTTTTACCCGCCGCTTTTGCGGCAATCAGATCGCGTTTATCTACCCAGGAAACCGTGATATTACCGTCTGGCGCAACATTTAGCGCATCAAAACGGTGGGTGATTTCGGCACGATCCTGATGTACGATATAGGGCTTCTCGAAAGTTTTACCCGCATCAATCGACCGCGCAAACCAGATATACCCTGCAAACGGCTTTTTAAGTGCCTCCGTCCAGGTCACGTAGATATTGCCTTCTGGCGAAATGGCGATTTTAGGGCGCGCTTCGCCGTCTGCGCCAATTTTCTGCGGCATAGGGTTTACCTTTACAGATGCCGAAAACGTTTTGCCAGAATCGCTACTTTTATCCACGACCACAAAACCATCAAGCACACTGGCACGCCATAAACTTCCCTGCGAATCAAATGCTGTACTGATTGCCAGCATTGATTTTTGCGGCATGGTGTGTTCTTCGTGGGCAATACTTAAAAATGTCGCCAACATCAAACAAAGCGATAAAAAAGTTTTTATCATTTTTTTAACCTTAGTAATCAAACTTCATGCCCGCAAAGAAAGTCCTCTGTGGGTAAGGGTTTGGGTTTACATAATATTTGTAGTTATTCAGGTTATTGATACCTGCCGATGCTGTCCATTGATTATTTACTTTATAAACAAGTTTGGTATCAAACACCGTGTAGTGCGTAGCTGTGGTTCCGTAAGTGTTTGGATTGGTGGTATTGTATAGCAGATTAATCTCTTGATTGCCGCTGTAGCGGCCTGCCAGACTTACCGAAAACTTATCATTCACATGGTAAACCCCCACTACCGTCGCCCGCCAATCCGGGATACGCGGCTGATCTTTGCCCTCGGTAAACGGGTTCTTTTCATTTTTTATAATTTCGGAATCCACATAAGTCACACTGGCGTTCAGATCAAAACCATCAAACCACAAATCGTTCATTTGCAACGCGGTTTCTATGCCTTTGGTGCGGATTTTATCAACGTTCTGGATACTCGAGATCGTCACCCCAGGAATCGTTGTGGTATCCGTCTGCGAAATCAAAGCATCTCGTTTATCTTCATAGAACAATGAAGTTCGCCATAATCCCTTTGGCAAGATTTTCTCCACAGTAAATTCGCTCGAGCGTACATTTTCCGGTTTCAAATTCGGATCATTAGCCCGCACATTGCCAGGTAGACTGATGGTTTGGAATATTTCCGCCACTGTTGGATAACGATAAGCTTTACCGAAGGAACCGCGCAATATCCAATCATGTGTCGGCTGATATGACAATGCCAGTTTAGGTGAAAAATCATTTTGCGAGCGATCTGCATAACTGATCTGACGAAATGCTGCCGGATTTGCAATATTAAAATTGCTGCCATCAAACGCTTTCCAATGCTCCCAGCGGCCGCCGGCAGTCGCTTTCCAGCCATGTGCAAACGCCCAGGCGTCTTGCAGATACAAAGCTTGCGTCTCGGTTTTTCCATACGAATTAGTACGCAAACTACCATCGTCACTTTTAAGCCAATTGGTAATATTCAACGTCTCAGATTCCAACTCATAGCGATCGTAGTGATAGCCAAAACTTAACTGATGCTCGCTTTTCATATCGCCGTCAGGTCGCCAATCACCTCGCAAATCAAGGGTTCTCCAACCCGTGCCATCGCCCTTTACAATGGTTCCAGGTGATTTAACAGCACCCTCGCCATCGTCAAAAGCGTTGGTTTGCACCGCAGCGCGAACAATATCTTTATTTTGATCATACAGACTGGCTACTGCTTCAAAATCCCACATGCCACCAGTATCCGACTTTAGTGACAGGCCGTGCATCCAGTGTTCGCTCTCACTATGGCTTGGCCCTGTGGCAGTTAGTGTGTAAAAGTTAGGGTCGCCTGCAAACCTAACAAACCTAGTTGTACCGCCAGTTGTAGTGTTCAGCAATGTTTGCCCTGAAGCGGTTTTTAAATAGCCATCCACGCTGCCATCCGAATCATTCTGCCATATACCTAAGCTATATTTCGCTTGCAGTGTGGGTGAAATATCGTAAGCTAGTTTGATGGTGGCATTATCTTGAATGGTGTGATCAATACCTGTGGTGCTGGTAATAATACGTGGCTTTCCGGTAGTATCAATATCACGAATGCCACCCGTGACTAAGGTAGAGTTAGCAAGCGTACCACCACTTGCGGCACGAACTGCATTGCCAAACGTCTGCGGTTGCCCATGACTATCCAGATGATCGATATTGATTAGAAAAGATAAATCGTTATATTTGCTGCCCACAGATGCGCTGCCATGGCCACCGCTGAATTGGTCATCTGCGCCATACAGCTTGAAATGCTGTGTAAATCCATCTAAAGCGACATGCGCTTCAAATTTCTCCGGCATGCGGGTAGTGATGTTCAACACACCGCCCATCGAATTACCGGGATAAAGCGCAGAAAAAGGCCCGTACATCACATCTATACGCTCAATTTCATTGGGTGAAACCATGCCCCAGCGCGGCGGTGTGCTAAAACTGTTATTGAGAAAGTTGGATAGCAACAAATCGTCTGCATACACAATCGTTTGCGCACTGGCAATGGCACTGTTGGCGCGCATCACCAAAATACCGTTACGGTCACCAATGTAGCGCTCGCGCACATGCACGCTGGGCAGATACTGCAACGCACCCGAAGTAGTAACCGTGTTGGCGCTCTCTTCAATTTGTTTTGCGGTCACACTCTCTACCGTATTGGGAATATTGGCTGGTATACCAGGTTTGGCTGCCTTCACTTCAATTATTTCTAAAGTTTGTTCTGAACCTAAATAAGTATCGTGATCTGCCCAAGCAAATTGGCTCATGCAAAACAATACGCTCACAGCGCATGTTATTAATTTTTCAGTCATTACTCTTTAACCTAATTTTTTTACTTTTAATATTGTTGCAATTTTATTTGAGATATTCATTGAGCGGAATGTGGCATATTGCCGCGCGACAATTTGTCGCAGGTGGATTTAAGGCATTATTTTCGTTAACGTTTTATAATAGCGTCCTATAACAGATTCGCCCATTGGGCTAAAACAATAGTAGCTTATGCACCCACACCAACGGACTTTATCCAGCGCAACACGCCTTAATATGCATCGCTTAATCATATTGCGCTGGGTGGTGATGGTTTCCCTCGGTTTGGTGATTTTTGGCTTACAGCTCGCCTCTATCCCTTTACCTGTTTTACCTTTATCACTCGTCATTGCAGCGCTAGGCTTATTAAATATCATGGCGTGGTGGCGCTTAAAGCAAACGCAGCAGACCACAGAGCGCGAATTACTTATACAGCTTTTAGGCGACATTGCCGCTTTTTCCGCGCTTTTTTATTTGAGCGGCGGTTATAGCAACCCATTTATCTGGATGTATTTACTGCCCATTACTGTGGCTGCGGTAGCGTTGCAAGCCCGTAATACCTGGTTGATTGCTGGGTTGAGCATTGCCTGTTATACCTTGCTTATCTTTTATCATATGCCGCTTTCGCACTTACATATGCATGACCATAGTGGCATGCAGGAAAATATGCATTTTGACATTCATTTAGTAGGCATGTGGCTGGGTTTTGTGGTGAGTGCGATTATTGTGGCGATTTTTATTACCCGCATTGGACAGAATTTACGCGATTACGATAAAAAAATTGCCGAAGTGCGTGAAAAAGCGCTTGAAGGCGAACGCATGCTGGCCTTGGGTACACTGGCTACCAGCGCCGCGCACGAGCTTGGTACGCCGCTTGCAACTATCGCGGTAATAAGCAAAGAGCTATCGCAGGAATTGAAAAACCAGCCAGCTGCTTTGCAGCAGCTTGAGATATTGCGTACACAAATCTCACGTTGCAAAGAAATTTTATCCTCTATCACCCGCAATGCAGGACAAAACCGCGCGGAGGCCGGCCCAGGCTTACCCCTGCGTGATTTTTTAGAGGATGCCATTCAACGCTGGAGGGACACCCGGCCTGCCACCGAGCTGGTTGTATCCATGCCTCCAACTGCACATAATCCGCATATTTTTATGGACAGGACACTCACACAGGCCATACAAAACTTGCTGGATAACGCAGCTGATGAATCCCCAGAGCGCGTGCTTTTTAACGCCGAATGGGATGATAAATTGTTAAAGATTCAGATTCGGGATTTTGGCAACGGACTGAGCGTCGAAACAAAAAAACAACTAGGCACACCATTTTTTACCTCTAAGAATGAAGAAGGCATGGGCTTGGGTGTTTATTTAACACAAACCACACTGGCGCGCTATGCCGGCGAGTTAAGTCTGAGCAATCATCCCGATGGGGGCGTAATGACCAGCGTAAGGCTGCCCCTTGAAAAATTGCTCGTAGAAAAATTGAAAGTTTCTAAGTGAATATGTTGAATACTGAAGAAAAACCGTCGGAAAAACCAACGCTACTTTTAGTGGATGATGACGAGGAATTCTTGAGCGTGCTCGCTCCTGCCATGAAAAAGCGCGGCTTCTTGGTCACAACGGCGAATAGTGCGGAAAACGCTTTTGAACTTGCCAAGCAAGATGCGCCGGAATACGCCTTAGTAGATCTTAAAATGCCGGGCAACTCGGGCCTGGTGCTGGTGCGCCAACTCGCCAGCCTCAATGCAGGTACACGCATTGTTGTGCTCACTGGTTTTGCCAGCATCACTACTGCCGTAGAAGCTATTAAGCTTGGCGCAACACATTACCTTGCCAAACCTGTAGATGCTGACGAGATTGTCGCGGCATTCAAAAAAGAATCCGGCGATGCCGAGGTGGAATTAGCAGCCAACCCGCTAACAGTAGATCGCCTGGAATGGGAACATATTCAGCGCGTGTTGGCAGAGCATGATGGCAATATTTCTGCTACTGCAAGAAGCCTTAACATGCACAGACGCTCATTGCAACGCAAATTAAACAAGAACCCAACTAAAAATTAGGAGCTGATATGGCCGCAGGCAGTCTACTCGCGCTTTTAGACGATATCGCAACAATACTGGATGATGTTTCGGTGATGACCAAAGTCGCTGCCAAAAAAACCTCCGGCGTGCTGGGCGATGATCTAGCGCTCAACGCACAGCAGGTTTCTGGTGTGCGTGCAGAGCGCGAGCTTCCGGTAGTATGGGCAGTGGCAAAAGGCTCATTCATCAACAAGCTGATATTAGTGCCGACTGCCTTGGCAATTAGCTACTTCATCCCTTGGCTAATCACGCCGTTGCTCATGATAGGCGGCGCGTATTTGTGCTTTGAAGGCTTTGAAAAAATCGCCCACAAATTCCTGCATAACGCGCATGAAGATGCAGCACATAATGCTGCACTAGCCGAAGCCGTTGCAGATGAAAAAGCAGATCTGGTCGAACTGGAAAAAGAAAAAATTAAAGGCGCAGTTCGTACTGACTTTATATTGTCAGCCGAAATTATTGTGATTGCTCTTGGCTCTGTAGCTGGGGTGACAGCAACCTTTAGCAAACAAGTCGCCGTTGTTTCGCTGATTGCGATCATCATGACCGTAGGGGTATATGGCCTGGTAGCCGGCATTGTAAAAATGGATGACCTCGGATTGCACTTAATGCTTAAAAAAGGTAAAAGTTTTTATAGGCAACTGCAGCGTAAAATTGGCGAAAAATTACTGAGCTTTGCACCTTATTTAATGCGCACATTATCTGTGGTTGGCACGGCCGCCATGTTTATGGTGGGTGGCAGCATTATCGGTCACGGCGTACCCGCTTTACATCATTTTAGTGAGCATATCGCCGAAGTTATGCAAGATTTACCAGTAGTTGGTGATGCATTATCTACCATATCGCCGATTTTAGTCGATGCAATTGTTGGCTTGATTGTGGGTGCAATTTGCGTTGCGGTGTTTGAACTTGGTAAGAAATTTTTACCTGAAAAGCGATAGCGTTTTTTACTAAAAGCTACATATTAATTTCCAGCGTCACTTTTACGGTGTCGCCTGCCGCAATTTTTTCTTTTTTCCGCGCCTCCGCTTTAATCGGCAAGATGTAAGCGTCGGTTTTAGAATGTGGAAAAATTGAGGTCTGCCACGCCGTATTGCCGATGGTCACCAGCACACGCACAGCGCCCCAGCCACGCCGTTTGCCTTGCAAGTTTTCACTAAAAAATTTGATTTCTTCCGATTTATCTTTCGGCAAAGTGATGAAATGCCAGGAACCCTTCTCGGCCTGCCAGAGCCAGCATTCGCCCATAAACTCAAAACTTAGATCCAACATTAATCACTCCGCATTCATTTTAATTTCGCAAGACAAGGCGTAGCGGCGAAGACAGTACGTTTTTGTACGACAAGCCGGAAACAACGACGTATTGCGAAAAAGAAAATGAATGCTCAATCGTCGTCGCTGAAGCGCTGCTCCAGCCAAGGGTCGGCCTCATTATGGTAGCCGCGCACTTCCCAAAAACCGGGTCTGTCAAACTCGTGCAATTCGATGGCTTTCAGCCATTTTGGGCCTTTCCAGGCATAACGCTTGGGCACTATCATGCGCACCGGGCCGCCATGCGCGGTGGTGAGCGGATATCCAAGCGCGCTGTGCGCAACCATCACGTCATCGTCAAGCAAAGCCGCCAGATCAAGATTGGTCGTGTAGCCATCGTAACCGTGCAAAGTCACGAATTTGGCGGTTTTCAGCGGTGCTGCCAGCATCAGCAAATGCTGCGCCTTCACGCCCACCCAATCCATATCCAGCCTGCTCCAGCGCGTAACACAGTGAAAATCTGAAACACTGGTGGTTTGAGGCAATTGCTGAAACGCCTCCCAATCCAGATTAAGCTCATTCTCAACCAAGCCATAAATGCGCAGCTTCCAGTTGGCTTTGCTGACCTCTGGCAGAATGCCTAAATCCAGAATCGGGAAATTTTTGACTTCAGTTTGCCCGGCGGGCACGCGAACGTTTTGATTGATTTTTCCGGGTTTATTGCCTTTTTTTGCGATGGCAATTTTGCCTTCAATGAGTTTTTTCCAGTCCGGCATCGCAGTATTTTCAAGCCTTGTCTTGTTTAAAGCTATCCCACAATAAAATCGCCACGCCCACGCTGATCGCACTATCCGCAACATTAAAGGCCGGCCAATAATATTCGTTTATATGGAAATATAAAAAATCCACCACATAGCCCAAAGTCAGCCGATCGTACAAATTACCAATCGCACCGCCTAACACTAAGGCAAGACCAATACAAAAAAGTTTTTGCGTTGGATTTTTGCGAATTAAGTAAGTAATCACTATCACGGCAATAATGGCAACTGCTGTGAAAAGCCACTTCTGCCAGCCGCCTGCGTTGCTTAAAAAGCTAAATGCCGCGCCCTCGTTATGAAAGCGTACCAAGTTAAAAAAACTGGTAACGGTTAAACGCTCGCCGTATTCAAAGGTATTTTGCACCAGATGTTTCGTGTATAAATCCAGCGCTACCACAATCGCACTGATTAAAAACCATTTACGCATGCGAACGCGCCTCACCCTTGCCAAACAAATTGCTGACACAGCGCCCGCAGATATGTGGGTGTTCAGCATCAGCACCCACATCCACACGATAATGCCAGCAGCGGTCGCATTTGATGTGTGGGCTTGGGGTTACTTGCACCTCCAAAGCCCCGGCTCGCTCATGAACTTTGGCGCGTGATGTAATCAGCACAAAGCGCAAGTCTTCACCTAAACGATTTAATGCCTCAGCTACTGCGCCTTCTGCATAAATATCCAGCTCGGATTGCAAGGAAGAGCCTACCAACCCTGCAGCACGTTTTTCTTCTATCGCCTTATTCGCTACAGCACGCACGTCCAGAACAGTTTGCCATGCCTGCATATCAGCATCCGTCAGATCATGCGCGGGCAATGTGTACCAAATATCCTCAAATACCGTTTTATCAGCATCCAAACCTAATGTCTGCCAGATCTCGTTTGCCGTAAAGCTCAGAATCGGCGCCATTAAACGCATCATGGCGTGGGTAATGTGGTGCAGCGCGCTTTGCGCCGCGCGGCGTGCGTGTGAGGTTTCGCCTGCCGTGTAGAGCCTGTCTTTAAGAATGTCCAGGTAAAAACCACCTAAGTCTTCAGAGCAGAAACTCACAAACTTTTGCACCGCTAAATGAAATTCATAGCGGTCATAATCCGCCAGAATTTCTGTCTGCAGCTTTCCTGTCAGCGCTAAAGCGTAACGGTCAATCTCCAGCCATTCATTGACGGGCAACAAATCTTTACTTACATCAAAATCAGCCAAATTGGCGAGTAAAAAGCGTAAAGTGTTGCGAATACGACGGTAACTTTCAGCAACACGTTTTAGAATTTCATCCGAGATTGTCAGCTCGCCAGAATAATCGGTTGAAGCCACCCACAAGCGTAGAATATCCGCGCCATATGTATCCATCACCTTTTGCGGCGCAACCACATTGCCTTTGGATTTGCTCATCTTGTGACCAGAGCCATCCACCACAAAACCGTGCGTTAACAAGGCATCGTAAGGTGCACGCCCATCTATCGCACAACCTGTAAGCAAGCTGGATTGGAACCAGCCACGGTGCTGGTCAGAACCTTCCAGGTACAAATCTGCAGGATGCCGCAGCTCTGGGCGTCGTTTCAATACTGCAGCGTGTGTCGCACCTGAATCAAACCAGACATCCAAGGTGTCGGTTACTTTTTTATATTGTTCGGCATTGCTAGGCGCGTATTGAGACAGGAAAGCTGCGCCATCCAGGCTAAACCAGGCTTCGATACCTTGCTGCTCAACTTCTAAACAAACTTTCTCCAGCAATTCCAAGGTTTGCGGATGCGGCTCACCAGTTTCTTTATGTACAAACAGCGGCATCGGTACACCCCAGTTGCGCTGGCGCGATACGCACCAGTCTGGACGGTTCTTGATCATCGCTTCCAGCCGCGCACGGCCCCAGCTTGGATAGAATTGCGTCGCATCCACCGCCTTGTTGGCGTATTCGCGCAGACTAATGCCTACTGCGTCTTCTTGATACATGCCTATAAACCATTGATGCGTGGCTAGCTGCATCAACGGTGTTTTATGGCGCCAGCAATGCGGAAAACTGTGATTCAAGCGTGCGCTGGCAAGCAATGTGCCGTTTTCCTGCATTACGGCCAAAATCACTTTATTTGCTTCCTGACGTGATAAGCCACGTATTTCCTTGAGCTCTACCAAATCACTGGTAAAAAATTTTCCGTTTCCCCCTATCAGTACACGTGGCTTCTCATTCGGATAATTCTCGCGCATCACCAGCCAGTCGTCGTTACCATGCGCTGCTGCGGTATGCACCAAGCCAGTACCTGCTTCCGTCGTGACATGCTCGCCGCAGATAATCGGCACTTGGCGGTTGTCGAATGGGTGTTTAAGTAATATTCCGTCTAGGTCTCCTCCTAGACAGTTTCCTATTATTCTGAACTTAACCTCTTGATACCTTAACATTACTGGCTCGACCAATTCTTTAGCCAACACCAACAAACCTTTACTTGTTGAAACCAAACTGTAAACTGTTGAGCGGTGAACCGAAACCGCTTGATTAGCAGGTAAAGTCCACGGGGTGGTCGTCCAAATGACAGCATATGCATCACTATTTACTTGGTCTCCATCTTCAATCCAAGTATCGAAGGCTCTAAAAATGTCTTTTTTGTCTATAAATTTAAACCCAACATCAATCGCAGGCGAGTTCACATCCTCATATTCCACCTCTGCCTCGGCCAAGGCAGAACCACAATCCACGCACCAATGCACGGGTTTAGAGCCTTGGTAGAGATAGCCGTTTTCATAAATCTTGCCGAGCGCGCGCATGATGTCGGCTTCTGTTTTGAAATCCATTGTTAAATATGGATTATCCCAATCACCCAGCACCCCGAGGCGAATGAAGTCTTTTTTTTGCTTTTCTACTTGTTCAGCAGCATAGGCGCGACATAGCTCGCGGAACTTGGCAGGATCTATATTTTTACCGTGATTTTTCTCAACCACCAGCTCAATCGGCAGGCCGTGGCAATCCCATCCCGGAACATAGGGTGCATCATAACCGCTCATGGTTTTGGCTTTTACGATGATGTCTTTGAGGATTTTATTCACCGCATGGCCGATATGAATATCACCATTCGCATACGGCGGGCCGTCGTGCAAGATGAATTTTTTTGCACCTTTGCGCGCTTCTCTGATTCTTTGATAGAGCTTCTTGTCTTGCCACTGCTTCAGCCATGCGGGCTCACGCTTGGCCAAATCGCCACGCATAGGAAAGCTGGTTTCAGGCAAATTAAGTTTGTATTTACTTTGTTCTGTATTAACGTTTTCTGTCATGACTTGTTTCTTAATCTTGCTTCTTAAAATATTGTCTAGCGACTTCTGTATCGTTTGCAATGTGCGCTTTTAGCGCATCTAAATTTTCAAATTTCATTTCTTCACGGATTTTATGCATAAATTCTACATGCACATGCCTGCCATACAAATCACCATTAAAATCAAGCACATGTACTTCAAGCAACAGCTTTGGCACGCCCGCAATGGTTGGCCGCACGCCTAAATTAGCCACAGAATCTAACCCATCCAATTTTACCGCATAAACACCTGTTAAAGCAGGCCGTTCGTGCCGCATGTGAATGTTAGCAGTAGGAAAACCCAGCTGCCGTCCACGCTTGGCGCCATGCACCACTTTGCCGCTGATGCTGTAATTGCGTCCGAGCAATTGTCTGGCTAAATTCAAATCACCATTTGCCAGCGCTTTACGCACGCGCGTGCTGGAAACGCGTTCGCCATCCAAATTGACTTGCGACAAGCTGACTAAATCAAATCCATTCGCTTTAAAATCAGCCACAGTGCCGGCGCGCTTAGTGCCAAATTTAAAATCTTCACCCACCAATATCGAGATTACATTGAGTTTCTCGCGCAAAATTTGTTGCATGAAGTCCTGCGCGCTGATAGCGGAAAAACGTTTGTTAAAGGCACACACAAACACTTTTTCTACGCCAAACTCTTCAAACCGCTCCAGCTTTTCACGCAGGTTGCTTAGTCGTTCCGGTGCGTTCAACGGTGTAAAAAATTCGCGCGGATGCGGCTCGAACGTCATCACCGCTGGCGTTAATTTTTTATCTTTTGCAACCTCAATTAATCGGCGCAGTAAGGCCTGATGGCCCAAGTGCATACCGTCAAAATTGCCAATCGCCAAAGCGAGCGGTAGACAATGCTGGGCTGGCAGGTGCCGGAATACCTGCATTAGTGCGAAACCCTGCGCGAAAAATCCTGCAGCCTGAAGCCCTGCGCCCATAGCGCGGCAAAATAAGTGCCAGAGCCCACCGCCAGCAACAGCAGCATGTGCAAGGCTTTTTGTATGAACGTGTATTGCAACCATTGCTGCGGCGCCCCCATGCTGTAACCTAGCGCCACCGCCATTACCAGCAGCGCCGCCACTAGCTTCAGAAAAAACACGTCCCAGCCTGTGCGCGGCGTAAATGCGTGGCTATTATGCAAGTTAATGTAGAGCAAAGCCGCGTTGAGGCAAGCGCCCAAGCCGATTGCCAGTGCGAGGCCGACATGCTTCATATCCAGCACAAACACAAACAGCAGATTCATCAGCTGCGTCATCACCAGGGTAAACACCGCAATTTTCACGGGCGTTTTAATGTTCTGCCGCGCATAAAAACCAGGCGCCAGCACCTTCACCAGAATCAGGCCCAACAGCCCCAAACTGTACGCGATAAGCGCTTGTTCAGTCATGAGCACATCGCGGGGGGTAAACTTGCCGTAGTAAAACAGTGTAGCCACCAAAGGCTTGGCCAGCACCGCAAGCGCCACTGCGGCAGGGGCGGCTAAAATCAGCGTTAAGCGCAAACCCCAATCCAGTAATTGCGAATAATCACTATCTGATTTATCCACATATGACTTCGCCAGGCTGGGCAGCAAAATCGTGCCCAACGCCACGCCCAGCACACCGGTAGGAAACTCCATGAGGCGATCGGCATAATACAGCCAAGACACACTGCCGGTTTGCAGAAACGAGGCAAAAACATTGTTGATAACAATCGAGATTTGCGCCACCGAAACACCAAAAATCGCCGGCAGCATCAGCTTTAAGATACGCTTCACGCCTTCATCCTGCAAGTTCAGCTCATAGCGCGGTAACAAGCCCAGTCGGCGCAAATACGGCCATTGGTAAGCAAGCTGAATCACTCCGCCCACAAACACCGCCCACGCCAGCACTTTGATAGAGTAATTGACATGCGGCGCAACAAACAACATAGCGATAATAAACGACACATTGAGCCATACTGGCGTAAAGGCCGGCACCTGAAACTTGCTGTAGGTGTTCAGCACGCCGCCTGCCAGCGATACCAGCGAAATGAAGAAGATATAAGGAAAGGTAATGCGCAGCAGCTCGACTGTTAAGTTGAATTTGCCTGTTTCTGCGACAAAACCGGGAGCGGTGACGGCCACGATCAATGGCGCTGCGAGCATGCCTAAAATAGTCACGACCACCAGAAACACGCCCATCAGGCTCGCCACATGGTTAATCAGCGCATGTGTTTCAAGCGGAGTGCGCTGCACTTTATATTCTGCCAGAATCGGCACGAACGCCTGGCTGAAAGCACCTTCTGCCGACACCCTGCGCAACAGATTGGGGATTTTGAACGCGACAAAAAACGCATCTGTCGCCAACCCCGCGCCAAACACGCGCGCGATAAGCGTATCGCGCACAAAGCCCAGAATGCGCGAGATAAACGTCATGCTACCAACTGCGGCTAAGGCTTTGAGTAAATTCATTTAATCTTTATAAATTGAAAATTACCGCGATTTTAGCATGCCGGCCCTGCAATTTTCAGTCAAGCCCTTCTTATAAAGAATTATTGCGGGTAAATTAAGCTTTTGTTCTTGCAAAAAGTCCCAAAAAACACTAATATGCACGGTTTCGTATTAACACCTGTTAAGCATTAGGATAAAGAACACATGGCAAATACCGCACAAGCACGCAAACGCGCGCGTCAATCCGTTAAAGTAAACGCACACAACGCAGCGTTGCGCTCAACTTTGCGTACTGCAATTAAAAAAGTGATCAAGGCCATCGAATCTGGCGACAAAGCAGCTGCAGTGGCTAGTTACCAAGAGAATGTCAGCGTGATTGACCGTATCGCGGATAAGAAAATTATCCATAAAAACAAGGCAGCACGTCACAAGAGCCGCTTAACAGCAGCAATTAAGTCATTAAAAGGCGATGCGCCTGTAATGCTGGCTAAAAAAGCTGCGCCTAAAGCCAAGGCTGCTGCCAAACCGGCAAAAGCAGCTCCGAAAGCAGCAGCGCCAGCAAAAGCGAAAGCGCCTGCCAAAGCAAAAGCCGCTAAATAAAGCTCTTTAAGAAATAAAAAAAAGCCTCGCATGCGAGGCTTTTTTTATTGGCTTAAGTTTTAGCTCTCGCCCACATGCAGTTCACTGCGCGCAATTAACGCGGCATTCAACACCGCCTGTTTATCCTGGCCGATTACGGTGAAATGTCCCATTTTGCGGCCTTTACGTGGTTCGTGCTTGCCATACAAATGCAGTTTTAAATTGGCATGGCTGAGCGCCTTATTCCATGCGGGCTCCAGAGCATCTCTTTTAGCATTTGCAAGCCAGCTATCCCCCAGAATATTCACCATCACGGCATTGCTATGCAAGCTTGCATCGCCAAGCGGCAAGCCTGCCATCACGCGCACCTGCTGCTCAAATTGATTGGTCACGCAGGCATCGATCGTATAATGCCCGGAATTATGCGGGCGCGGCGCGATTTCATTTACCAGCAACTGATGCCCTACCACAAAAAACTCCACGCCCAGCACACCTACATAGCCCAGTTTTTCTGCCAGTTTTTTTGCAAGCTCGCGTGCGTTGGCTTTCAGCACCTCACTGCAGCGCGCCGGCGCGATGCTGATATCCAGAATACCGTTCAAATGGCTGTTTTCTGCCGTTGAAAAGGCTTCGATATTGCCGTCTGCGTCACGCGCCAGCACGACAGATATTTCCAGATCCAGCGGCAGCATCTGCTCCAGCACGCAGACCTCATGTTTGAACCCGGTAAAAGCAGCCAATGCTTCAGCCCGGTTTTTTACACGTGCCTGGCCTTTGCCATCGTAACCGAAGCGCGCTACTTTAAGGATTGCCGGATAAAGCGAACTTGCGTCTTCCGGCAGATCGTGCGCACTGTTAATCACCGCAAACGGTGCCACCGGCAAGCCCGCATCTTTAATGAAGTTTTTTTCCAGCACGCGGTTTTGCGCAATCGCCACGCTGGCCGCACTGGGACGCACAATAACCGACTCTGCAAGCGTCTCCAGCGTTTTAGCGGGCACATTCTCAAATTCTGTAGTCACAGCAGCACAGGTTTGCGCCATTTGTGTTAACGCATCTGCATCATCATAATTTGCACAAAGATGCACATTGGCAATTTTGCCAGCAGGACTGTTTTTATCAGGATCCAGCACGGTTACCTGATAGCCCATTTCGTGTGCGGCAATCACAAAAAAACGGCCTAACTGACCGCCGCCCAACATACCTAGCATGGCGGGCGCAAGAATTACGTTTGATTTCATGGTTTGTCGCTTAGCTCCATTGCATGCACTTTATCAGACTGTCTGGCGCGAAATTCTGCCAGTTTTCTGGCAAGCTCCAAATCATGGTTAGCCAGGATCGAGACTGCAAACAGGCCAGCATTGGCGGCGCCCGCCTCGCCAATGGCAAAGGTCGCCACCGGAATGCCTTTGGGCATTTGCACGATAGAAAGCAGAGAATCCTGGCCTTGCAAATGCTTAGAAGGCACTGGCACGCCCAGCACCGGCAATGTGGTTTTTGCTGCCACCATGCCTGGCAAATGCGCCGCACCGCCTGCGCCTGCAATAATCACCTGGTAGCCTTCATTGGCCGCATTTTCCGCAAACTGAAACATCAAATCAGGCGTGCGGTGCGCCGAAACCACCTTGGCTTCATACACTACGCCAAAATCCGCCAGCATTTGTGCTGCGTTTTTCATCACCGGCCAATCGCTATCCGAGCCCATAATAATGGCAACCAATGGTTTATTCATCGCTTAGTCTCTCAAGTTATCCCTAAATTACGTACTTATAAAAGCACCATGTTATCTCTGTGAATGAGCTCAGATTCTTCTACATAGCCCAGAGTTTTCTCAATCTCACTGCTCGCTTTGCGCATAATCCGCGCGGCTTCCAGCGAGTTATAATTCACAATGCCACGTGCGATTTCTGCGCCGGACTCTGACACACAAGCCACTACATCGCCACGCTCAAAATTGCCTTGCACTGCAGTTACACCGATCGGCAGCAGACTTTTGCCTTCCGTCTTAAGCACTTTAACCGCACCGGCATCCAATACCAGTTTGCCACCGACACGCAAATGATCGGCCAGCCATTGCTTTTTCGCGATAGTTTTAATTTGTGTGGCTTGCAAATGCGTACCGATGGCTTCACCCGCACTCAAGCGCAATAACACATCTTTCTCACGGCCTGAAGCAATTATCGTATGCGCACCGCTGCTGGCTGCACGCTTGGCAGCGAGTATCTTGGTAAGCATGCCGCCGGTACCGACATTGCTGCCGGCGCCACCCGCCATTTGCTCGAGTTCAAAATTACCCGCTGTCTCGAAATTAATCAATTTTGCATGCTTGTCTTTGCGCGGGTCCGCCGAATACAGGCCTTGCTGGTCGGTCAGTATCACCAGCGCATCCGCTTCAATCAGATTTGCCACCAGTGCTGCCAGGGTGTCGTTATCGCCAAAACGAATTTCTTCGGTTACCACCGTGTCGTTCTCGTTAATGATTGGAATCACGTTTAACTCGAGCAGCGTTTTGAGGGTGCTACGGGCATTCAAATAACGTTTCCTATCGGCCAGATCTTCGTGGGTAAGCAGTATCTGCGCGGTGTGCAGGCCATGCTCTGCAAAGCAGCTTTCGTACATTTGCACCAGACCCATTTGGCCAACCGCTGCTGCGGCTTGTAGTTCATTCACTTCCGCCGGGCGTTTTTTCCAGCCCAGACGTTGCATGCCTTCCGCCACCGCACCGCTGGAAACCAGTACAATCTGCTTGCCTTGCTTTGCGAGCTGGCTGATCTGTGCCGCCCATGCCGCGATTGCCATGCGATCTAACCCCTCACCATTATTGGTGACCAGGCTAGAACCGACTTTTACAATCAGCGTTTTGCTATTGAGTAATAATGACTTGCTCATGATTATTTTCAGATGCTGCTTGCGCCGCCGCTCTTGCTTCTTCCAAATGCTCCATAATAGCGTATGTCAGCTCCTTGCAGCCAATCCCGCTAATGGCTGAAATTGCAAAAACACGGCCTTCCCAGCCATAGGCTTTTACAAAATCCGCAACCACTTGTTTTGCATCCTGTACCATGTCGATTTTATTCAACACTAGCCAGCGCGGCTTGTTATACAACTCTTCGTCATATTTTCTTAGCTCATTGACAATCGCCCTAGCCTCGGCTACCGGATCAGTCGCTTCGTCAAACGGCGCGATATCCACCAAGTGCAATAGCAATGAGGTGCGCGACAAATGGCGCAGAAACTGGTGCCCAAGCCCTGCACCCTCGGCAGCGCCTTCAATCAGCCCGGGCACATCGGCAATCACAAAACTGCGGTTGGCATCTACCCGCACCACACCTAAATTAGGGTGCAGCGTGGTAAAAGGGTAATCCGCTACTTTTGGTTTCGCAGCAGAAACCGAGCGAATGAAGGTTGATTTGCCTGCATTTGGCATGCCCAGCAACCCCACGTCTGCCAGCACTTTAAGCTCCATATAAAGCTCAAATTCTTCGCCTGGCTCGCCTTTTGTGCATTGGCGTGGCGCACGATTTATTGATGATTTAAAATGCACATTACCCAAACCGTTATTGCCGCCTTTGGCCAACAGCACTTTTTGACCATGCTCTGCCAAGTCAACAATCATATGGCCTGTAGCCTTATCTGAAATCACGGTGCCGACTGGCACGCGCAAGATCATGTCTTCGCCTTTTGCGCCATAACACTCTGCGCCGCGGCCATTTTCACCGCGCTGGGCGCGAAAAGTGCGTGTATAGCGATAATCTACCAGCGTGTTGATGTTGCGGTCCGCAATCGCATAAATTGAACCGCCTTTACCGCCGTCACCGCCGCTGGGGCCGCCCATCGGCTCGTATTTCTCGCGGCGGAAGGTAGCAACACCGTTGCCGCCGTCACCGGCGTAGACTTTAATCGTTGCTTCATCAATAAACTTCATTCAAAAACCTTTATAAATTCATCTTTCAAGCACATCGCAGCGTCACGCGGTGCTCAAAATCCTCATGTACTACATGTACATTCCGGTTTTTGCGCTCCGTGCGCCTTATCTTGAAATCTTGAATTTCTAAAAGGCTTTTAACAAATACACGGAAACTATATTCTAAATCATTAAACCTCAAAACAAAAAAGCCCCATCAAACGATGAGGCTTTGATAATGTTTGAGCGCTTAGACCGCTACAATACTTACTGTATGGCGTTTTAATGCGCCTTTAATCGCAAAAGTCACTTTACCGTCAATTTTTGCAAATAGCGTATGGTCTTTACCCATACCCACATTTTCTCCTGCATGCATTTTGGTGCCGCGTTGACGCACGATGATGCTGCCCGCAGAAACCACTGTTTCGCCAAATGCTTTAACGCCCAGGCGTTGTGAATGTGAATCGCGACCGTTACGTGAACTACCGCCTGCTTTTTTGTGTGCCATGATTAATCCTAACTCAGCTTACTTAGCTGCAATCTTGTCAATTTGAATTTCTGTAAAACTTTGGCGATGGCCTTGTGTTTTACGGTAATGTTTACGGCGGCGGAATTTGAAAATCATCACTTTATCAGCACGGCCATGTGAAAGCACTGTCGCACTGACTTTGGCACCTGCCACCAAGGGCGCGCCAATAGTAGTGTTATCGCCATCTGCAATCATCAACACCTTGTCGATCACCACTTTGCTGCCTACATCGCCAGCTAATTTTTCAACTTTTAATTTCTCACCAGCGGCTACTTTATATTGTTTACCACCTGTTTTAATTACTGCGTACATGTTTTTGCCTGACTTCTACACGTTCAAATGAATCGCGCATTATACGTAAATTTATCGCATTAGCAAACTAGAAAATGGTCTTTTGGGTAAATTATTGTCTATTTTGTGCAAACACGCAGCCTTGTGGCTTGCCATGCTAAAATAACGCCTTATTTAAAATCATTTTTAGCTCGATTAGCGTGACATTCTACTCCACTCACAATTCAACCGAAAATCCCGTTCATTCGTGCATCGCCGACGAAATGCGACTGGTAGATGGCGTTATCCGCAAGTCCCTGCATTCCGAGGTTACGCTGGTCAACCAGGTTGCCGATTACATCGTCGACAGCGGTGGCAAGCGCCTGCGTCCAGCGCTGGTGCTGCTTTCTGCCGGCTTATTCGGCAATATCTCGGCCAATCACCTGCAACTGGCAGCGATTGTTGAGTTTATCCATACTGCCACTTTGCTACATGATGACGTCGTGGATGATTCCTCCATGCGGCGTGGTCAGCAAACCGCCAACGCCATGTTTGGCAATGCCGCCAGTGTGCTAGTAGGCGATTTTGTCTATTCGCGCTCTTTCCAGATGATGGTGACCATCGGCAACATGCGCGTGATGGAAGTGCTGGCGCAAGCCACCAATGTGATTGCAGAAGGCGAGGTTCTACAATTGCTCAACGTGCACAATGCCGATATCTCAGACGAAGCTTATCTGCAGGTTATCCGCTACAAAACCGCCAAGCTATTCGAAGCCGCCACCCGCCTGGGTGCCATTGCCTCAAACGCCTCAGCCGCGGACGAAAGCGCACTCGCAGTTTATGGCATGCATTTAGGCACAGCATTCCAGCTGATTGATGACGTGCTGGATTTAAGCGGCGACAGCCAGGACATCGGCAAAAATCTAGGGGACGATCTGGCAGAAGGCAAACCCACGCTGCCTTTGCTTTACGCCATGCGCAACAGCGATGCCGCGCAAAGCAGCATGATACGCCGCGCCATAGAAAACGGCGGCCTGGATCAGCTGCCACAAGTAATTGAAGTGGTAAAAAATTCCGGCGCGTTAGTGCATGTAAAGAAAATGGCCGAAATCGAAGCGTCAATCAGCTGCGCAGCTATTGCCCACTTCCCTGAAAGCAAATATAAGCAAACGCTGATTAATCTGGCGGAGTTCGCAGTCAAGCGAGATTTTTAACAATCCCGCTCAGCCAACCATTATTGATAACTGCTATATTAATTTAACGTAATCGGCTCACCACTATCTGCATGGTAATAGCTTAAATGCGCACATTCACTGGTGCCTGCTGTCAGACTGCCATCAAACAAGGCTTTGCCTTCCACATCCACCACCGCGTAACCATTATGATACAGCGTTACTTCGGCTAGCTTTGGTGCCAATTTCGGTGACATTTTTGCGGCATTTATTTTGCCTTTTTCTCTCATGGCAAAACTGATGCAGGTTTCGTCCTCATCTTCGCTATAAACTTCCCAATCGTTTTCACCTGTCAACTGCGCCAGCCAGCCTGGCAAGTCAACCTCCACGCGGCAGATAACCGGCTCATCCCAAGCAGGATGGCTAAAGTTACTCAATTCGATCAAGTCGGTTGCATTCATTTGCGGTTCATTATGGTCAGTCATTTTAGTTCCTTTACACTTACAACATCATAGACATCTTTAAAATGGTGTTTGTTTACTTTTTTTCAAGCAATTTTTACGCCATATTGATAACTAAAGTTGCACAGTTCCTGTAACGATGACATGATAATGTTAGTTTACATTAACTTGATGGATAGAACATGTTTGATTTTTTAATGCCGCTGTCGGATTTGCTGCGTAGCGAACCCACTTTCTTTGTGACATCTTCCGTCATTCTTGGGCTGATGGTGGGCAGCTTTCTCAATGTGGTGATTCACCGGCTACCCAAGATGATGGAGCGCGAATGGCATGCCAACTGTCTGGAATTACAGGGCAAAGAAGTGCCAGAACAACCCAAATACACCATAGTGACGCCGCGTTCTGCCTGCCCCAAATGTGGCCATCAAATCACTGCTTTGGAGAACATCCCAATTATCAGCTACCTGATGCTGGGTGGAAAATGCAAAGGCTGCAAAACTAAAATCAGCATACGCTATCCATTCGTAGAAGCCTTAACTGGCGCGCTGATCGGGCTGGTCGCATACAAATACGGCTATACGTATACGACTTTATTTGCGTGGATATTTGTGCTTGCGCTGATCGCCATGACATTTATCGATTTCGACACCCAACTATTACCCGACGACATTACCTTGCCTTTGCTATGGCTGGGGCTGCTGTTCAACCTGAATGGCGGCTTCACTGACCTGAAATCTGCCGTCATTGGCGCCATGGCGGGCTATCTTATTCTATGGTCGGTGTATTGGCTGTTTAAGCTTGTCACAGGCAAAGAAGGCATGGGCTATGGCGATTTCAAATTGCTGGGCGCCATCGGCGCATGGTTTGGCTGGCAATTACTGCCTGCGGTGATTTTACTAAGCTCGGTGGCTGGCGCGGTAATTGGCATTGGCATGATTTTGTTTCGCGGCAAAACCGGCGGCACAGCCATTCCATTTGGACCGTTTTTAGCCTTGGGTGGCATTGCAGCACTGTTTTTTGGGCAGCAACTGGCCAGCTTCTATCTGACTTAAAATGTACGTTGTTGCACTTACCGGCGGCATCGGCAGCGGCAAATCAGAAGCCGCTAAATTATTTGCCGGGCTTGGTGTGCCGGTAACCGACGTTGACGTGATTTCGCACCGGTTGACCGCAGCCAATCAGTCTCTGGTTAAGGACATTGAAGCAAGTTTTGGCAGCGCATACATCACGCCGGAAGGCGCATTAAACCGTGCTGCCATGCGGCAATTGGTGTTTAAGGACGATGCCGCGCGTGCCAGACTCAACGCCATCCTGCACCCCGCCATCTATGATGAAGCATTAAAGCAATTGCAAATGCACAAGGATGCGCCGTATCAAATTCTGGTTATTCCATTGTTATTTGAAAGCCCCCGCTATTTACCGCATATCAACCGTATTTTAGTGATTGATTGCGATGAAAAAACACAGATCGAGCGCGTGAAACAACGCAGCCAGTTATCAGAACCTGAAATTATCGACATCATCAAGGCGCAAACTCCACGAAAAAAACGGCTGGAACTTGCCGACGATGTGATTGAAAATAACGAAAATATTGAAAAATTGCGTGAAAAAATCCTTCTAATTCAAGAAAAATACATTAATACTTGCATACTTAGCAAAACAATTTCATAATTCACGTCAATTTAACAATACAAGTTGGCAGACTCTATTTTTTCGATATGTCTAGCTACGAATTCCCATTTAACGAGCGTATTCGCACTCTTTTGCGATTGGAAGACCTGTTTAGCAAAATCTTGCTACACGTCGAGGCTGGGCATCAGCACAGCCATCACAGCGCGCTCATCTCGCTGCTGCAAATGCTGGACATCATTGATCGCGCTGATCTTAAAATGGATCTGGTGCAAGAACTGGATCGTCAACGGCTTACCATGCAGAACCTGCGCGGCAATCCGGTAATCTCCGAAAAAGTTTTAGATAACATCCTCAAAGAGATCGGCGCATGCTCAACCGCTTTGCGTAGCGATAACGCAAAACTGGGCCAGCACCTGCGCGAAAACGAATGGCTGATGAGCATCAAGCAGCGTGCAGGCATACTCGGTGGCGTATGTCAGTTCGATTTACCTTCATATCACCATTGGCTGAATCTTGACCAGGCGCAGCGCAAGATTGATTTTGACCGCTGGCTGAAGCACCTGCGGCCGATGTATGACGCCATCAAGACCATTTTGCATATCTTGCGCGGCAGCGGAATCTCCACGAAATACCATGTGGATAATGGATTCTTTCAGCAAATGATAGGTGGTGCAAAACCCGCGCAAATGCTAAGAATTGAAGTGAGCGACAAATACCCATGCTTTCCCGAAGTGAGCGCAAACAAATATGCCATTAACGTGCGCTTTTTTGAGCTGGATTTTGTACAAAAACCCAAGCAATGTGAACATGAACTTGATTTCACGATGACTTTATGTAATCTTTAAGGAAATCAACTTCCAGGCAAAGCGAACAATGTCATCAGATCAGCCGCACGCATTCAAGCCAACGATGGTCACCTGCCCTACCTGCAAGAAACAAACGGAGTATAGCGTCAATAATGTTTTCAGGCCGTTTTGCAGCGAGCGCTGCAAGTTGATTGATTTAGGTGACTGGGCAAATGAAAACTATAAAATCCCGGACAATAAGCCGCCTCATGAACCAGAGCCATGAATGAATTATCCGCATTATTCACAGTCACAATTTTTACTTAATTCTGAGTCCAAAATTATGAAAATTCTCAAACACTTAGTTCTTGCGAGCTTGCTCGCGGCTTGTGCTGCAAAGGCAGATGTAACCATCACGGATGCCTGGGTGCGCGCCAATGCGCCAGGCCAAAAAGTTGGCGCAGCTTATATGACATTAACCAGCCCGCAGGATAGCACCCTTGTCTTCGCAGAAACTCCGGCAGCGGGCACAGTAGAAATTCACAGCATGAGCATGGAGGATGGCGTCATGAAAATGCGCATGCTGGAAGAGTTGCCATTAAAAGCAGGCAAGCCGGAGAAGCTTGCTCCCGGCGGTTTTCACCTGATGCTATTCGACTTGAAGAAGCCATTGATTGCCGGTGAAAAAGTGACGTTCAGGCTATGCTTTAAAGACAAGGCCAATAAGATCACCGACCAAACCATCACGCTACCGATTAAAGAAGCGAATTAGCCGCCACGCCACGCTGGATGGCGACGCCCCGCGCGCCATAGGCAAGCGCGACAGGCAAGTCATTCAGCACCATGCCGCCAAGCGCATAAACGGGCAATGTCATGCTTGCGGTCATTTCAGTAAACGTTTGCCAGCCCAAAGGCTCTGCTTCCGGATGGCTGAGCGTTGCTTTTACCGGTGACAATACGGCAAAATCCAAATCCAGCGCTTGCGCGTGTGCCAACTCTGCTGCGTTGTGGCATGACGCCGCCACGATTAATCCCGCGGGTTTTGTTTTCAGCATTAACAACGCGTGACCCGGCAAATGCACACCATGTGCCCCCAGATCGCGCGCCAACCCGATGTCCTGGCTTATCAACACTTTTGCTGCATAAGGTTTTGCCAGATCGATGACCTGCGCGGCAAATTTCATGAACGCATCTTTTGAAAGATGTTTTTCACGTACTTGAATAAGCTTCAGGCCGCGCGCCAGCTGATCTTCAAGCATGGCAAAAAAAGCCTGCTCGCCCAACTCCGCAAGATTGCTGATCACATAAACCGGCGGCAATGCCAGCGCTTTCAAAATCGGTGCATTGGCCGGCAAAACAGGAGAAACCGAGATGCTTTCCGCATTTTGCCAGCTTAATCCCTGATTTTCTCGCGGTGCCAATTCGCCGTCCCAGCTGTTTACAAAATAAAAATGCAACAGCACGGTTTTTGCAGGCGAATCATGGGTTTCAGGATAATCGAAGCGGCGAATCAGCCATTGTTGCATAGAAGTCGGCTTAATGCCCAACTCCTCTCCCAGTTCGCGCGTTAGCGCGTGCTCCGGCGTTTCTCCCGCCTCCATTTTTCCGCCAGGAAACTCCCACCAACCGGCCCAGCCTTTGCCATGCGGGCGGCTTGCTAGCAAGAATTCGCTTTGCCCGGCATGGTTTCTGCGTTGCAGAATGGCAACAGCCACATGCGTGACCTTACTCATTTAGTTTGCGTTTTCCGGCATAATCCTTGGCAAACTGATAGGCAACACGCCCGCTGCGCATGCCGCGCGTATGCGAAAAACCTAGCGCAGCCTGCTTTGCAGTTTCATCCCAGGGCACGTGAAACGATTTGAGCCAGCTCTCGGCAATCGCCAGATACTCATCCTGATCAAACACATAGAATGACAGCCACAGGCCAAACCGCTCGGCAAGCGCCACCTTCTCATCCATCGTCTCGTTGGGGCGAATTTCGCCATCGGCCTGCTTAAATGCCAGATTATCTGTCATCATCTCCGGCATCAGGTTTTTGCGGTTTGAGGTCGCGTACACCAGCACATTGTCCGAGGTATGCGCAATCGAACCGTCCAGTACGACTTTCAACGCCTTGTAGCCCGCATCATTAGCCTCGAATGTCAGGTCATCGCAAAAAATAATAAATTTTTCCGGCCGGTTGCGTATCAAACTCACAATTTCTGCCAAATGAATCAGATCATGCTTCTCAACCTCAATCAACCGTAAACCCTGGCCGGAAAACTCCGTCAGTAGAGCCTTGATCAGCGATGACTTTCCGGTGCCGCGCGCACCCGTCAGCAGCACATTGTTAGCAGGCAATCCCTGCAAAAATTGGCGCGTGTTACGCACGATTTCAGCTTTTTGCGCATCGACAAAATGGATTTTTTCAAGCCGGATCACATGCGGATGGAGGATAGCCTGCAAGGTGCCTTTATTGTGCTGCACCACCCAGCGCCAGGCGCTGGCTGACCAGTCTATAGGTGCAGCAGTGTCTGGCAGCAAGGTTTCCAGCTTGTTGATCAAGCCTTCTGCACGCGCAATCAGATTGTCTAATTTTTCCATCAAGAACGGTAATCTGCGTTGATTTTCACGTAGTCATAAGAGAAATCGCAGGTCCAGATCGTGATGTTTTCACTGCCGCGATTCAAGACCACGCGCACCAGAATGTCAGATTCTTTCATAATCGCTGCACCTTGCTCCTCGCGGTAACTGGCCGCTCTGCCGCCCTTTTCGGCAACCAGTACATCGCCCAGATATAGCTGCAGATGATCAACATCCAGGTCATCAATGCCTGCGTAACCGATTGCCGCCAAAATGCGGCCAAGATTCGGGTCAGAAGCAAAAAATGCGGTTTTAATCAGCGGCGAGTGCGCTATGGCATACGCCACCTTGCGACATTCCGCCTCGTTTTTGCCGCCTTCCACCGTCACCGTCATGAACTTGGTCGCGCCTTCGCCATCACGCACAATCGCCTGCGCCAGCTCAATGGCAACTTCAGTCAACGCGTCTCGAATTACAGTAAAATTATGGCTATTTTCCGTGATTTCAACGTTTCCTGCCTGACTGGTCGCCATCAAGATCAGACTGTCATTAGTACTGGTATCGCCATCTACCGTAATGCAGTTAAACGATTTATTCACCGCATATTGGATGATACTTTCCAAGGCGCTTTGGCTCACCGCGGCGTCCGTCGCAATATAGCCCAGCATGGTCGCCATGTTCGGGTGAATCATGCCTGAGCCTTTGCTGATGCCGGTGATCGCCACAGTTTTGCCATCTAGTTGGATCTGTCGTGAGGTGCCTTTGGCGACGATATCCGTCGTCATGATCGCTTCAGCTGCATTCAGCCAGTTGTCTTCCTTCAGGTTTTCAATCGCAGCTGGCAAGCCCGCAATGACTTTATCCACTGGCAGCGGCTCTAAAATTACGCCAGTTGAAAATGGCAACACCTGATTGGCTTGCAAGTTAAGCAATTTACCCAATGCCTCACAGCTTTGTTTAGCGCGATTCAAGCCATCCTCACCCGTACCTGCGTTAGCGCAGCCGGTGTTCACCAGCAAAGCGCGAATGCCTTTTTTCGCAGCCAGGTACTCTTTACAAAGCACCACAGGCGCAGCGCAGAAACGGTTTTTGGTAAACACACCCGCGACGCGGCTGCCTTCCGCCAGCGTCATCACCAGCACGTCTTTACGGTCCGGCTTGCGCACATGGGCTTTGGCAAAGCCTAATTCAATACCTCTGACAGGCAATAGGGATGCGGCTTCCGGGGCAGTCAATTTAACTGGCATACATCAGTTTCCTTTATTACTTTATTTATCTCTAGGCGCGACGCCAAGTCGTGCCCTGTGGCGTGTCTTCTAAAATAATCCCTGCATCGGCCAGTTCTTTACGAATGCGGTCGGCTTCGGCGAAGTTCTTGGTTTTTTTGGCTTCAGCTCTTGCTTCAATGAACTCATTCACATTCAAGGTAGTAATTGCTCCTGTACTCGAAAGATTATGCTGAATGGCATCCGCACCTTTAAGAACAATCACTGAACCTTGCAAAAACTCGCTTGGGTCACGCTGCAACAAACCGACCACTGCACCCAAATTCTTAAGCAGACTTACTGCTTCCTGTGATTTGGTTTTATTCACTTCGTTCGCCAAATCAAACAACACGGCCATCGCTTCTGGCGTATTGAAATCATCATCCATTGCAGCTTTAAAACGTACCGCTTGCGGATGATTCCAATCAATCTTGTCAGTAAGCACTTCGCGGCCACGTAAGGCGGTATATAGTCTTGTAAGGGATGCTTTTGCATCATCCAAGTGTTTGTCTGAGTAGTTAAGCGGGCTGCGATAATGCGCACGCAGGATGAAAAAACGCACCACTTCAGCATCGTATTTTTTCAGCACCTCACGAATGGTGAAAAAATTGCCGAGCGATTTGGACATCTTCTCGTCGTCCACACGCACAAAGCCATTGTGCATCCAGTAATTGGCCATCTGACAGCTATGCGCAGCTTCAGATTGTGCGATTTCATTCTCGTGATGCGGAAATTGCAAATCCTGTCCTCCGCCGTGAATATCAAAATGTTCACCCAAGTGCTTTTCACTCATCACCGAACATTCGATATGCCAGCCCGGGCGGCCCTTGCCCCAAGGCGAATCCCAGCTCGGTTCGTGCGGCTTTACCGCCTTCCATAGCACAAAATCCATCGGGTCTTTTTTGAATGAATCAACTTCTACGCGCTCGCCGGCACGTAAGTCTTCCAGCGACTTGCCTGAGAGTTTGCCGTAGTCGTTAAAGCTGCGCACGCTGTAAAACACATCGCCATTGGCGGCCAGATAGGCATGGCCTTTTTCAATCAGTTTAGAGATCATGCTGATCATGCCATCGACGTGGGCCGTGGCGCGCGGCTCAATATCCGGCCGAATGATGCCGAGCTTGGCGGAGTCTTCATCCATGGCATCGATGAAACGCTGCGTCAGCATGTCGATAGTTTCGTTATTTTCATTGGCGCGTTTGATGATTTTGTCGTCAATATCGGTGATATTGCGCACATAAGTCACATCGAAGCCTGATGCGCGAAACCAGCGGGAAACCATGTCAAACACCACCATCACACGGGCATGGCCCAGATGGCAAAAATCATATACCGTCATGCCGCACACATACATGCGGACTTTGCCGGCTTGAATTGGAGTAAACGTTTGCTTTTCGCGGGTGAGGGAGTTGTAAATTTTTAACATTTGCGAATTATAAAGCGTTAATACGGACAAAATTGATTAAAAAATGTAATTTATAGCCTTAATGCCAATAGAGCTATTGGATGTTAGCTATGCAATTGATAGAATGGCGTTTTTACTAACTCGCTTGAGTATACCATAATGATAATTCGCAACACTTTACTCTCAAAAATACTAATTAAAATATTGTTAGTTTTATCTTTTGCCGGCTCTTTCATTTTTACTAACTCAGTTGCATTTGCCAACGAACTCAAAGACATTTCACAACTGGCCGAAAGTGGCCAGCAAGCTGCCGCGCTGGAGCGCATTAATACTTACCTGGCGGCCAACCCGCGCGATGCACAGGCGATGTTCATGAAAGGCATTATTTTAGCCGAGAGCGGCAAACGTGATGATGCGATTAAATCATTCACTGATTTGACCGAAAAGTATCCTAACCTGCCGGAACCATACAACAACCTTGCGGTTTTGTACGCCGATGCAGGTCAATACGATAAGGCCAAAAAAGCGCTTGAAACCGCCATCAAAACACATCCAAGCTACGCAACTGCCCATGAAAACCTGGGTGATATTTATGCGCGCATGGCTTCTGAGGCTTATGACAAGGCGCTGCAGCTGGATAACGGCAATGCGCGCGCGCAAAGCAAATTATCGATGATTAAGGATCTGTTTGGCACCGGCAATAAAACCACACTTGCCGCAAAGTCGAATGATGCCAGGACAGAAACGAGCAAACCAACCAAAACCGGCACATTGCCGATTCGCCCTGCAGATAAAAAAGCGGAGCCTGTCAAACCAGTTGCTGACCTTAAACCAGCCGACGAAGTTAAGCCAGCCGCCGACGCTGGGGCAGTTGAAGAACAAAATATTACCGATGCGGTAAACAATTGGGCAAAAGCATGGTCTAGCAAAGACTTGGATAAATATTTTGCCAGTTACGCAGACAGCTTCAAACCGGCCAAAGGTGAAAGCCGTAAGGCTTGGGAGCAAACTCGGCGCGAGCGCATTAGCAAACCGGCAAGCATCAATGTTGAACTGGCAAACCAGAAAGTGGTAATGGATGGCAGCGAAAACGCAAAAGTGACTTTTAAGCAAACCTATGTTGCAAATGGCAAACCCATTCGTACCAATAAGACATTGATGCTTAAAAAGACGAATGGCGTTTGGTTAATCGATCAAGAAATTGCATTGAATTGATTTTTACTGAAATGAACTAAAGATTGAAATGTTTTTAACTCAAAAAGTTAAGTTTCTAAAAGTCATTTTTGTAGTGGCATGTGTCGTATTGCCCTGGAACGCCACGGCCGTGAATCACGGCAGCTTGGTAGACCAGTTGCTTGGCAATAAATTTGGGAGGAATCTCGTCGAGAGCCTGCTGGTAAAAAGCCTGCTGGAAATCACCCAAGGTAAAACCAGACAAGCGCTCAACACGGTGAACGACCTCATTCGCACTGCACCTAACTTCAAGCTGGCCTATCTCATCCGCGGCGACCTGCTTGCCTCGCAAGGGCGCGCACTGGCAACATTAGGCGATTCCAGCGCAGTCATCCCGGACAGCGCTACCAGCAACGATGAAATTAAAGGCTTAAGGGACGAGGCCCGCACCCGTATTGAATACTACCTGTCTGAAAAGAGAACATCACAACAACCCAACCTGCTTGTTAAATTAAGCGATGAACAAGAGCATTTGATCGTTGTAGATACGGCCAAGTCGCGCCTGTTCTTGTACAAAAAGGTGGATGGCGCTTTACAATATGCCGCTGATTATTATGTCACTGTCGGCAAGAACGGCGTCGGCAAACAAGTCCAGGGAGACAAGCGCACGCCGCTGGGTGTTTACTTTGCAGGGCAAAAGCTTACCCAGCCATTGGCGGACATGTATGGTGACGCTGCGTATCCGCTGAATTACCCAAACGAACTGGATAAACATCAAAACAAAAATGGCTATGGCATCTGGCTGCACGGCACCCCCACAGACACTTATAGCCGCCCACCACGTGCCAGCGATGGCTGCGTGGTGCTAAGCAACCCTGACCTGAAAACTTTACAGCCCATTTTACAGTCTGGCAAAACGCCTGTGATTATTGCGAATAACCTGGAATGGGTAAACAGCAGCAAATCCAACGAAAAATTGGAAGCGCAAAAAGCCAGAATGCAGGCCCTGCAAAAAACCATAGAAGACTGGCGTCAGGATTGGGTTTCGCAAAACACTGACGAATACTTAGGCCATTATTCTAAAAAGTTCTTTTACAGCGATGGCGGTTTTAACAAATGGGCAGAATACAAACGCGGCATTCAGGCAGCCAAATCCAAGGTGTCGATTCAGCTTGAAGACATCAGCATGTTTGGCTACCCGGATTCTGAACAACCCATTATCGTGGTTAATTTCGAACAGGATTTTAAAAGTTCCGCCTTGCAAAATAAAATGCGCAAGCGCCAATACTGGGTGAATGAAAACAATCAATGGAAAATAATTTATGAAGGCGCTGGCTAATGCAAAACATTAAGCTTTATCTTTTTGGTGTATTGCTTGCCTGCACAGCTAGCATCCATGCGGCTCCCAGCGTTGAGTTTCAAACCTCCCAAGGCAATTTCACGGTTGAGCTTTACCCAGAAAAAGCGCCTAAAACTGTCGCCAATTTTTTGCAGTATGTGAAAGACGGCTTTTACGAAAACACCATTTTTCATCGCGTCATTAACCGCTTTATGATCCAAGGCGGCGGCTTTGAACGCGATTTAACCGAAAAAAATACGCGTGCACCCATTGTCAATGAATCCAACAACGGTTTATTGAACGAAACCGGCACCATTGCCATGGCACGCACGGCCGATCCTGACTCCGCAACCGCGCAATTTTTTGTGAACCTGGCGGACAATCAATTTTTGAACTACACCAGCCCAGATCCAGAACAGATCGGTTATTGCGTATTTGGCAAGGTCACCAGCGGTTTCGAAGTAGTGCAGAAAATTGGCCTTAGCCCTACAACCAGCATGGGCAGAAACGCCGATGTGCCGGTTAGACCCATCATCATCAAAAGCGTAAAACTGCTTGCTGAAGTAGCCAAGTAGTTTCGCTTTCAATTTATTTTTTTAACACATTATTAAGGATTTAACGTGGTTAAACTTTCTACCAATTTTGGCGACATCACACTTGAACTTAACGCAGAAAAAGCGCCCATTACAGTGGCCAATTTTTTGCAATATGTCGAAAAAGGATTTTATGACGGCGTGATTTTTCATCGCGTGATCGATGGCTTTATGATTCAGG
>OEOE01000003.1_pt1 | contig 47121 bp, 44 predicted proteins | sample 1539681 | NCBI WGS metagenome assembly OEOE01 (sample SAMEA3611561, study PRJEB22512) | activated sludge metagenome | biome: Urban; feature: Wastewater Treatment Plant; material: Activated Sludge | place: Slovenia | collected 2012-09-24
GCCTTTATCCGCTTCATCTACACGCCCCATTTCATCCAAAACGCTGATGCGGAAAATATGTACCGCCATATTCTTTTCATTGATTGCAATAGCCTTATCCAATAACTCCAGTGTTTTACTTTGGTCCTTGGCTAACATGCGTTCACTGGCAAGCACTAATAAGGCATCCTGATTCTTGGGATCCAGCGACAAGGCTTTATTGGCATACTCAACGGCTTCTTTGCTGTTGTTGAGTTTGAGCTGGATGGCGGCATACAGATTAAGTGCCGGCGGGTAATTAGGATTCACAGCCAACGCTTTGTTTGCGCGCTCGGTAGCGATATCCAGGCGATTGCCCGCCACCAGGATTTGTCCGCTTTTTACTAGTGCGTCTATATGCTTCGGGTCCTGATCAAGCACTGCATTCAGTATGCCAAAAGCACCTTTCCAATCAGCCTTACGTTCTGCTATGAGCGCTAGCCCATACATGGCGGGCGTCATGTTTTTCTTGATCTGCAAAGCATTCTGGAACTCCAGCTTGGCTTTTTCCGGGCTGGATTCGAGTAAACTCATCCCCTTCTCGTAGTATTTCTGCGCCTTCTCTTCCGGCGTGGAACATGCTAACAATTGTGTCGCGAGCAATGATGCAACAATTAATTTCAAGAGACTAGCTCTCATAAACATGCCATCCTTAATATAAATAAAACCATTTTCATGATAATGCTAGTTTACCAGCAAAATATACCGTCTTACGACATTGACCCTATCGGGCTAGTGCAACCCTTTAAAGGGTGCGGCCAGCGGCTCACCGACAAACAATCCTTGTGCAGGCCAATATACGCTTTTCCAATACGCTTCTACCAAGGTGTTGCCGGCTAAATAATGCTTTACTAGCACCTCCGGATTCGGGAATTTCTGCCAATGGTTGCAAGGTTCGGTTACCGTGCCGTAACTACCGGTGGCGCCAGCCTCCAGCCACGCTGTAGCTTTCATCTGGTTGCCCCCTTGGTCTAATGCGCCGCCAAATGACGTCAAATGATCTGCAATCGCCCCGGGGACAAAATTTAACGTATCCAGATAAGGCACCTGCATCAATCCCGTAATATAAAACATGATATCCTTTTTATGCTGGATATCATTCTGCCGCATATTCCTGAAAAAGATTTTTCTGGAGTCCACTTTGAAAAAATCTTTTGGATAGAATCTTTCCCTAGGAGAACTTCTGGCTTTGTCGGAGGTTCGTAAAAAATAGCCTGTTGACTGACCGAGATTGAATCCGGTCAAAACTCCCCTGTCTATCAGGGATTTTGCCCCTTCCACAGAGTCGGTTGGAATTAACATAGCCAAGCGCATGGCATGATCCTGCGTAGAATCAAGTGAGTTACTATTGAAATACGGATTCTTTTTACCCGGCGCACAGCCATTTTTGCACTGCTCTTCATCATAGCCTAGCGTCAAGGCGGCAGTAATTGAGTTACACACGACAGCATACGGCCGTGTCCAAACCACAGCCAAAACCTTGATTTCAGGGCTGAGTTTTCTGTCAATTTGTACTTTGATGGCGTTAAATTGTTCCAAAGATAACGCTGACCTGACAGGCACCTCTATACCAATCAAGTTATGTGCCGGAATATTGCGTGCTTTCAGATAATATTCACCAATCTCGACACTGTTGGGGTCTTGCGTATTCACAATTACCGCGACATGCTTGGGCTCCAGCAGGCTATCCATAGATGCCCATGCTATAGATGCCCATAGCAGATTGACGATAAAAACAATCCCTACCTTAAAGCCAGGCATTTTAGGCGGCCCTTCTGCGCTGCCACCAAGCTTTGGCGATTAATCGTGGAAATACAATTGCATCTATGAAATAACGCTTGGCCAGCCGTCTTGGCTCAGTACTCATGCGGTGTAGCCATTCTAGCCCCAGCTTGCGCATCCACATAGGCGCACGTGCTTTTTCTCCCGCGAGAAAATCAATCGTGGCCCCAATGCACAAAGCCGCGTGCACTCTCAATTGGTGCGCGTGCGCGTTAACCCATAGCTCCTGTTTCGGCGCACCTACGCCAACCAACAACAACTGCGCGTTTGTAGCATTCACCATACGGCAAATCTCGGTACTGTATGTAGTGTCTTTTTCAAAACCGAATGCCGGGCTATGCGTGCCAACTATCTGCACCATAGGCCACTGAGTTTCAATATTCAACTTGGCACGCTCTGCCACCCCCGGCATCGCCCCCAGCAAAAACACTTTCAGAGGTGTCTGTTCTTTTTGCGCATTCTCAAAAATTGCTGGCACCAGGTCGCTTCCCGGTACAGTGCCAGGTAAAGGCCTGCCTAGCAGATTGGCAGCCCATACCACAGGCTTGCCATCTACCACCACCAAAGCAGCATTGCGATATGCAGACTGCAGGCTCTGATTCGTATCCAGTTGAACAATATGATCCACGTTGGGTGTGACCACAAAGCGGCAGGATTGGTTGCTACCGACCAGCCATGTCGCGATTATTTCCACGGTTTCCGCCATGGATAGTGCATTAACCTGTATGTTAAACAAAGAGACTGGCTTGAGATTCATCATGCGTTTAATCCCGCTTAGAGCGTACCCATTCGACCTGGCGACGCACAAAGAACTTTAAATAAATAGGCAGTTTTGCAAGCACATAAACAGGCACATAGCATAGTTGTCCCAAGCTGATGATATGGCGGGCATATCCCCACCACGCCAGCCCAACAGCCAGCCATAGCAAGCCTAATAAGCATGCAGGCAACGCAAGTAACCATATGTTAGGCTGCACCGTATAGCCAACAAAAGCGAGCGCACTCAGCAACACGCATAACATACTTAACAATGCTAAAGGAGGCACCAGCAAATCAGCCGCCATTGCCAGCGTCCGAGTGTTCCTGTCAAGCATTGCTCGCCCAGCCAGTTTGGGCAGGTCGTTTACAATCACACTCAGGTGTCCGTGCTCCCAGCGTGTACGCTGTGTGGTACTGGCTTGGTCTTCAATGGGAAAGTAGCTGGTCACCAAGGCATCTGGCACAAATGCTGGCGGTTTACCCATGCGTGCAAAGTCCACTCCTAGCTTCATATCCTCTACGATATGCCCGCTGGCCAAATTCACTTGCTTAATATCTTCCCACAGAAAGGCCATGCCGGTCCCCATTAGCTGACATGGCAAGCCAAGATTAGCCATTCCCAACGGTCTAACTTGGTTTCTGACGACCCAGGCAAACTCGCTAATCTGCGCTTTAAGCCCAACCTGCGGAGGATTTTTCATTAAGTACAGCGCTTGCACCGGTCTTTGCAGATTTACGCAAGCAGATGCTAGCAAATCAATTGTGCCAGGCGCTACAATACAATCAGCGTCCACAATCAGGACAACTTCCGGTGGGCTCTCTTGTATGTACTTTAAACCAAAATCCAACGCGTAGCCTTTGCCTCGTTTTGTAGTGTCGTGGCGCTCTATAGCCTCCACGCCAAGATCTTTAGCAACCTTTGCGGTTTCGTCCTGACAGTTATCGGCAACCACCACGATACGATCCTGCAGACGAAGCTGGGGCAAGATAGAGTTCAGGGTTGTAGCAATACCGGATGCTTCATTGTGCGCCGGAATAAGGATGGCGACACTTGACACCTGTCCGCTGGCCGCATGCTTCCTGGGTTGCATGGAGTGTGCAGCAACGGCCTGAATTGTAAGCACCATCACAGGCAACAGAAGCACACAAAGCAGGAAAATCAGTACACAGATCAACAAGGTCATTGCCTGAAATACCTTGCCAATAGACTGGCTTCTTTATCTATATGGTGTTGATTCAAAACACGCTGGTAGCCCTGTTCGCCCATTGCTTGCAATTCCTGCCGTGAGGTAGTTAGCGCCTTCTGCATGGCTTCAACAAGCGCATCAATATCACCAGCCGGGCAAAGCCAACCCGTTTCTCCGGGTACGACCAACTCAGGGATACCTGCAACATAGGTAGAAATTACCGGACGTTTGAGTGCCATGGCTTCCATAATGACGACTGGCAGCCCCTCGGCAAAACTCGGCAACACCATAATCTGCGAATCCAATAAATATTGCTGCACTTGGTTACTGCTGATCCAGCCTGTGATGCTAATATGTCCTTGCAACTTATGTTGATCTATCAGCGCCTCAATATCAGACCGCATTTCACCATCCCCGGCCAGCGTTAAATGAAACTGAACGCCCTTTTCCTTCAAACGCCGGGCAGCTTCTACCAGCAGTAATTGGCCTTTTTGTTCGCACAGCCTGCCGATACACAGCAATCGAGACGATGTCGGAATTGGCTGTTCTGGCACTTGGAAAAACGCTGGTTCCAGCCCGCAATGCACCACTTTGATCTTGGGCCAGTCATTGAAGCTTGCCCAACGGTATAGCTGGCTACGGCCATACTGACTGATTGCCACTACAAATTTCGCCTTTGCAATCTTGGCGCCAAGTTTCAGCGCTTGAGGCTTATCAAACTCCTCTGGGCCATGCACGGTAAAACTGTATGGGATATTTCCCAATACGCTAGCCAACATAGCTACTTCCGCAGAATTGGTACCGAAGTGTGCATGGATATGCTCAACACTCCCGGCATTGACCCATTGCACCAGCTGACACGCTTCTGCAAAATAGATAAAGTGGTATGGCAAGGAACGATCCGAACCAAGAGATAGCTTGGTAGCATATTTCAATGCTTTAAAAAAACGTCTAGGACTGCGCATGCATGCCAATGTCGCCAGAATCAGCCCTAACAGGCCTTTCTTCAGCACATAGCGAGTCTTGGCTTGCTCTCGAATGTCTTCGATATCTACTACTTTATCCTGCCATCCGCGCAGAGCGATGCGGCTAACCGTAAAGCCTTGCCTTTCTAGCGCCAAAATCTCGCGCCGGATAAAGCTATGGCTCACCTTGGGATATTGATTGATAAAGTAGGCAATGTGCATAACGTTCAGAGAACTCTGGCAGGAATGCCTACTGCTGTTTTTGAAGGAGGCACATCAGACAACACCACGGCATTGGCCCCAATTTTGGCATTGTTTCCAATTTGAATATTTCCGAGCAGTTTGGCACCTGCACCAATATCCACATGGTTGCCAATGATCGGGGATTGATGGGTACCTGCTGTGCCAATGGTCACCTGTTGGAATATCAGGCAATTCACGCCTATTCTTGCGCTCGGGTGTATCACAATACCATTGGGATGCGGCAACAGCAATCCACCCCCTATCTGTGAATTTAAGGGTATGTCTGCACCAGTTACCACGCTCCAGAAATGATGTCTAAGCACGGCAATTTTTTTCTGGCATATTGCCCAAGGTGACTTGCTTGCCTGATAGCGCTGATATGTCCGAATGCTTGCCAACAAAGAGCGGGATGGTTGCCAGCTCCAAAATGGCTTGAACTCCCGTTTCCAATCAGGCTTTTCCTGTGACGATTCTTCTATCGTTATGACCATGGCTGATTTTCAAGTTACTTGGTGGGATGTTTGCCTAAATATGTGGCACACGCAAATTTGCAAAACAGATATACATGTTGCATATATTGACTATAGACACTTATCGGTTTCAGTCTCACGAGGGATTTTAGCATTAGAATAAAGTCCGCCATGATTTGTAACAACAAATGCGTCATTACGGACAGTAATCCATAGTGCTTGCGAAAGTACAGTAGCTCGCTTTCCACTTGAAGTGCCACTAGCTGGCGACTTACCTGTGAAATTGCGCCATCAGATTTGGCACTTTCACCGCCGATGTGTACGACTTCGGTTTCAGGAAAGAACATCACCTGCCAGCCTGCATTTTTTGCTGTCTTGCAATGATCCACTTCTTCGTTATAAAGAAAATAGCGCGGATCGAACAAGCCAACTTGCTCAATCACCTCTTTGCGTATCAGGTAGTAACAGCCAGGCACCCAGTCGCATAACCTTGGGGTCGCATGATCCCAATCCATATCGTCTACATATTTGACATCTGGGAATCGGCGATCTAATCCAGCACGTTGTAAGAACAGATTAAGCACTGTTGGAAAGTAGCGGCAGCTCGGCTGCAAATCACCATTTCTGCCTACCAACTTCACCCCTAGGATGCCTACATCTGGATGCGTCTGCATAAACGCCACTGTTTTCCCCAGCGTATCAGGCGCAACAAAAGCATCTGTATTCAGCAATAATACATAATCCCCTTTCAGCAAGGGAATGGCCTGGTTGTTTGCCCTGCCGAAGCCAACATTAGTTTTATTTTCTATCAGCGTAATTTGCGGAAACGCTTGTTGAATCATTTGGATCGAATTATCTCGAGAGGCGTTATCAATGACTATCAATTGTAGGTCAAAAGAACATTTGCTTTGCAGCAAAGTTTCAATAGCCTGGCATGTCATTGCAGCTGTGTTATAACTCACTAAAATAACAGATATCAGCATATTGATATGGAATATTTATTTATTAGCTTCATCAGGGAAGCTGTTGATTGCACTTTTGTGCCGAATTCTTTTTAGCAAAGCCTGTTCAAAAAGAGCTGCAGACTTTTCCCATGAACTGTCGGCAACAGTTTGATATGCTGCTTCGGAGACTTCTTTCCATTGTTGGTTATCCAGCCCGAGCACCCAAAAAGCCCCTTCGATCAAAGCGTCAATATCATCAATGGGCACAAGCATGCCGTTCCTGTAATTTTCAATCGCCTCGCTTGGCCAGCCGGTATCGGACGCCACAATAGGCGTTCTACATGTCATTGCTTCCATCGCAGGCAAATTGAAACCTTCACTCCTGCTGGCTGTAAGCCATACATCGCATTGTGCATAGATATCCTTAATTTTATCTTGTGCTGGCGTATGGAAAAACTCAATCGAACTATCCCAATATGGAGTTCCATGCGGAAGTTTTGCTCCAAAACTAACAATCCTCAGATTTGGGATTCTCTTCTTGATTTCCGCAATGGCCTGGAGGGTGACGTCGACCCCTTTAGTTTTTGCATGGGCAAATAAAAAACCAACAGTAGGTCTTGGCTGCTTATTCCGCTCTTGAGCATAAAATTGCGTCTTATCGACGCTATTATGCACAAGATCCACATCGAAATCTTCGTACTCATTTCGCATGATGTCTTGTAACCATTTTGCAACCACAATTTTGTGCAAAGGCATTCTATAAGTTGCTTTACAACGATCTATGGGCAGATAGTCAAAAATCTCGTATCCTTGTACGAAATAAAATTTTTCACCTTTTTTTGCGCTTAACTTATTCACCCACTCAGCTGTTTCCCACCAAGTTGCAATTACCACATCGGCATCAGGCACATCATTGTCAGTGATTGGCCTAGCCTCATCGATCACGCGATAATTTAACCCTTGGTTATTCAAATGCGACGGCTGAGATATATCATGAGGCCATATCCTAGTCTTTAAAAAAGATTTGAGCTTAGCTGTAAATGTCTTTTGGGGATGCGGAGTAGATACCAGTGTGACTTCATGTCCATTTCTGGATAAGGCCTTCGCATATATCGAAACAACTCGAGCTCCGCCGCTGAATGTCAGCGGGGGCAAAACAAAAGTAACTCGCAATCTAAAAATCCATTAATATTCAACTGTAAGATCAATGCTCATAGGTCACAAATTATAACTAGATATTATGCAACTGGCTTTTGCCAATTTAAAACTAATGTGACAGCCGTAAGTACGGATTATAATCAAACTCGCCAATACGCAATCAAAACTTTTTTCTTGATGAAATTATGCCTGAACATATAAGAGCACTCTTTTTTATTTTACTGATGGCCGGGATTGGCTTCACGCTATCACGAAAATTCATTCCTGGGTTCATTGAAGGTTCTTCTTTCACTAAGCGCAGAAATGCTTGGTTTTTCCTTACTATAACAGCATTTCTTACTGCAAACTTCTGGATTTATGCATTGATGATGTTCTTGTATTTGTCATACAGCATGCGTAAGGAAAATAACTATATCGCACTATATTTCGCTTTGTTGTTTGTATTGCCAGATTCTGACGCTATAGTGCCGGGATTTGGTCTAATCAACTATCTGATAGGTCTGTCACATCAGAAATTATTAGTGCTATTTATTCTTTTGCCAGCCATGCTAAGATCAAAATCAAAAAAAGCCAGTTCAGGTAATATCCTTCCCGATAAGATCCTTCTGATATATTTTGCATACTTGATGTTTACCTATTTTCGGGATACTGAGTTCACCAATGCAATCCGCTATGGAGTAACAACGCTGATTACGATGGTATTGCCATATTATGCCATCAGCCGCCATCTGCGGAATCCAAGTGAATTCAGAGAAGCTATCCTCAGTTTACTGATTGCCATGTTCGTGCTGGCATCGATCAGTGCTTTAGAATTTGTGAAGCATTGGTTACTGTACCCGACGATTGCGAATGCCATGGATCTATCTCGTGGAGGCAGCTATCTTGGTCGGGAAGGTATGCTCAGGGCCATGGCTTCTACAGGCAGCTCTATTGCATTGGGGTTGACGATGACTGTCGGCATAGGGTTATTCATGTATTACCAAAATGTCACCGCCAGGAAAAGTACAATCAAGCATGGTTGGTTTGCACTTGGTGTTGGCCAGATAGCTGCCCTCTCCAGAGGTCCATGGGTAGGTGCTATTTTGACCATTATCGCCTTTATAATGACCGGCAAGAATCACGTGCGAAGCATGTCCAAATTATTAATTATTGGCATTATTGCCCTAGGTGTGCTTTCACTAACGCCCATGGGACAAAAAATTATCGATTTTCTGCCTTTCGTTGGCAAAGTGGATAACCGAAACATCTCATTCCGAGAGCAACTGATTACCAATTCTTTAATTACCATTCAGAGAAACCCGCTTACCGGGGCTGCAGACTTCCAGAAGTATCCGGAAATGCAAGAAATGTTTAATGGAGTAGTCATAGACATCACTAATACGTATTTGCTTCTCGCCTTATCAACAGGTCTTATTGGTGTTGGACTTTTTGTGCTGTTCTTTGCTTTGTTGGCACGTCAGATTCTGAAGTCATTGAAGGCTATTCCTGACAAGTCTAGTGAAGTTCATGTATTAGGCAGGGCTTTGTTTGCAGCCATCTGCGGAATGATGTTGATAATAGGCACGGTAAGTCCAATTGGTATCATCCCCACTATCTACTGGGCTATTGCTGGCCTGAGTGCAGCTTATATTCGAATGGTTAAGGCAGATTTTGCCAAGCCCAAACTCACTTAATTAGTGGGCGCCTGTAGGCTTAGTCACCAGTACTAATTAGTAATAATACCCTTTGGATTCGGTATCGGACTTGTTAAGAATGACGCCAAGCAAATTCTCTTGCGGCAAGTGGTGTAATGTCTCTTCGATCTCGGTTTCCGTTGACATCCCGCTGGCTACCACCAACAAAATACAGTCGATTTGTGGTAGCACCACCATCGCATCATCAGAATTCAACATAGGAGGAAGGTCAAAAATAACAACCCTGGATTTGTAGCGTTCTTTTACGCTCTTAATAAGATTGGCCACCATGCTTGACGACAAAGTTTCGGCCGAACGGTTAACAGGGCGCTGTGTTGGCAATACCACTAATCGCGGTATACCTGGGTTTACCATCACTTCACTTAATTCAGCCTTTCCTGACAGGAACTCATTCAGTGACTTTTCGGTATGCAACCCCAAATAGTTTGCAACACGAGGTCTGCGCAAATCAAAGTCGACCAGCATGGCAGTCTTATGTGGCTGCTGCGCAATGCTAATTGCCAAGTTAATGGAAGTCAGCGTTTTCCCCGAGCCCGGCGTAGGTGAAACAATGGCAAGTGTTCGCCAGTTGTTTTCTTCCATCTTCTGTAGTACTTGTGTCCTTAATGTGTCAAAAACGCCAGTGATCGGATTGTTTTTGATATGCGCTACGATGCGATTTTTTTCCAAATGCCGTTGATCCAGCTTAACCACAATTGTTTGCCGGTAAGCGATATTTCCCAGTTCATTTTCTGTATCTATAAAACCCGACTTTGGTGCAGCCACCTCTGAAGACATGCGCTCAACCTTATGTTCGAAAGGTTTTTGTTTCGCATATTGCTTGGCCTTGGCAAGTGCCTCTTTAATCTTTTCCATGCTATTCCTTAAGCAAATCGAGCTATAATTTTTGCCAGTAACAAATCCAATGGCGTGATTAAAAAGTGTGCAATTAATAGCGAAAGTATAATTGCGCCAACAAATGCCGCCAGTACGTAACGTGTAATGTATTTCTTACGCCGTAGTTCGGCTTCCGTAGAAATGTATGGGATCACCACTAGAGGGCGTGTACGCATCACAGCCATCAAAGACTCCGCACCGCGTACAGTTTTATCCATCATTTCCAGCAAGCCCACCAATGCCACTGCTGCAGCCATAGCCGCAAACACACCTAAAGCAATAATCTTTTTGCGGTTTGGTTTGGTTGGTTTATCCGGAAAAATCGGGGGCTCCAGCATAGAGAAACGCTCAGCTTTATTATCCTGCTCCAGATTCTCGGCTATTTTGGCGTTGATCTGTTTGGATTTAACCTCTTCGTATTTGTTTTTTGCATTTTCGTAATCGCGCATCAGGCTAAACATCTCTTTTTCCACCTGAGGAGTTTGTACAACTTGCGCTTGAAGTTGCACCATTTTGGCTTGAGTCGCTCGCTTCTGATTTTGTAAGGAGTCCAGCCTCGCTTTAGCAGCGTCAATTTGCGCCTGGATTTTTGCCACCACAAGATCTTTTGAAACATCAACCGTTTTAGTCGGCGCAGATGTTACAGGCGTTTGAGCCACTTTTTCCAAATTTTCCACTCTGCGTTTGAGCGATCTTACCGTCGGATGCGTTTCCTTATATAGCACTAACGCACGTTCCAAATCCGCTTTTGCTTTATCGAGTTCAGAAATGGCTTGCGACATCTGTGTCTCAGGATTGGATTTGTCGTTGGCCTTGGCGGAAGCCAATTCTACATCCAAATATCTTAACTCCTCCTGGGTGCTTTTATACTCTCGATCCGCTTCTTGCATAGATGACTCAGCGCGCTGAAGCATGTTCATATACATTTCCATATGTTCAGGGAGAGAATTGGCATGTACCTGCTTGTATGTAGCAACTTTGTTTTCAACTGACTCCAGTTCAGCCTTCAGGCGATCCACTTCCTGCGTCAAAAACTCGGTAGTTTCGGTTGCACGTTCAGTCCTGGCTTTCACGTTCTCATCCAGAAATAAAGTTACAAGCTCATTTGCTACTTTGTGAGCAACCTCAGGCTTTCTGTACTCAAACCCAACTTTAAACGCAATGGTGGCTTTTGCTCCCTTTGCACCTCCGGTATTCGCACTTAGCAACTCTACCGAGACACTATCACGCATCTCATTGATTAAAGCAGAAGTTGTCTTTTTTTCAATTTCTTCCGCATACAGATTATATTTCTGGATGATGCGATATAAGTTATCCCGGGTCATGACGCGCTGTTTAATAATTTCAATGCGCTCATCTGCATAACTGGTAACCGTGGCTTGCACCATATCCGACGGAATGTGCTGCGACTCCACAAGAATCGTACCTGTAGACTGATAAACCGGCGGCAGAACAGTGGCCGTCACTACTGCTGCAATTAATACCAGTAAAAACACCGCTAGCATATAGTGCCAACGGCGCTTCAAGATAGATACATAATCGTTAAGTGTTAATTCGTATTCGGCTGCCATTCGCAGGTGCCCCTATTTCTAAAACTCTGGCCATCGGTAGCTCAGGCTAATAGCCGCCACATCTGCTTCAGATGATCTACTACTACTTTTAAGCTCTTTACGCTGGAGAGTTAATTTCAAATCCAGATTTTCAGTCAGTTGCCGTGAGTAATATCCAGACAAGCGCTGCGTTTCAGCATCATTAGCACTACTATTATTCCGGGAATATGAGTACTCCGAACTTAAAGTACTCTTGTCACTCAAATCAAAAACATATCTTAGCGTAATCCGATCCGACTCCAGAAAACTGCTCACACCACCAGCACCAGTAGCATTTACGGATCTTGCATATGTTGCAGAGTAATGATGTCGATTCCCGTCATAATTTAGACCAGCATTACCTATCCACCCATTTCCGCCCGGTGATGTTTTATTTACACCAAGCGCAAAATTAGAGCTTAACTGCGGCGTCAGCATCCAACTCATTCCCAGTGTAAGGTTTTGGGAAGTTCTAGTCCCGGCTCCACCAGCATCTGATTTGGAATCGTTCAAACTGTAATTTAGCGATGTGCTGATCTTCTCGTTATTCAGATATGTTAAGCCAAGACTTAGCCCCCGAGAGCTAAAGTTGCGTAAATCCGAACCACTAAAATCTTGCTGCCTATAATTCGTCCCTGCTGAGGCAATCCACCTTTCAGACAGTAAGCGAGACCCATTAACACTAAAAGATTTTGCCCTTGATGTCCCGTCCTTCTGTACCAAGCCTGTACCTGTCTCATCGAATTCGGTTATACGTGTACTGGTTTGTGAAAAACTGGCATTCGCATTCAAACTACCTCGTTCAAACTCGTGCTTCCAGCCGGCACTAATGGTCGGATCTTCACGATCAATGCTGATATCTGGGTTCGAGGAACGCTGGAAACGTAAACCGGCATCCAGAAACCACGACGACACCTCGTCAGAAGCAGTGATTCTATAACCAGGAGTCAACGTGTATCGCCACACGGAGCGCTCGTCCCTTTCCGACATCGTTGGGTTAGAGTCATACTCTACGGATGTGGGCAATCGCGCCTGTTGCAGCACGATAAAAGCACTGGCAGTAGCCGGAAAAAATAGAGATGCGCTGCACGACGCATACGCCAATGCGCACAAGAATTGTTTCTTATGATACAAAAATTTCAATTGAGACTACTATAAACAGACCAGCTTATGGAACGACAACCGTATCACCCGACATCAGCAAAATATTTGACTCGAGACTTTCCCCTTTGATTAACTGATCGTAATTAACGGACAGCACTTGTTGCTTACCTTCTTTTCTGCGGATAATCTTAATAGCATCATCATCTGCGAACCTATCCAAACCACCTGCAATGCTGATTGCTTGCAATACAGTAATCTGACCTGTTAACAATAAAGGGCCAGGCTTAAGCACTTTCCCTGCGACATATGCCCGATTGCCCTCAATGTTAGAAACAATGACAGTTACTTGTGGATCCGGTAAGTACGTTTTTAGTTTTTCTGTGATTTGCTTTTCCACTTCAGGCGTGGATAAATTAGCCACCTCAACTCTGCCAGCTAGCGGAAACGATACGCTTCCGTCAGGCAAAACCCTGACTTCTTTATTTAACGTATCTTCGCCCCATACGGACACTTGAAGCATATCACCTTCATGCAGGCGATATGGCTCTGCGCTTATTGCGACAGATGAAAAAACCAGCGATGCCAAAATGGTCGATGTGATCAGCTTAATTTTCATAATATCCTCCAGCCGCTACAATAATATAAAAAAAAAGGCTTGTCGCCTCTTTTTTATTAAAAAACTCTTTCTAAAGTGGATTATATTAAAAAGAAGGTAACTTTTTAAATATAAACAACAAAAATTAATATGCTGCCTTGCCAGTAAATGCCGTTACTGTCCGGGCAATTATAGACAAATCAAGCAAAATAGACCAATTATTGATGTATTCAATATCGGACTCTATCCTTTTGGTCATTTGATCAATCTCGCTGGTTTCACCTCGATATCCACGCACCTGCGCTAATCCGGTAATACCAGGCTTGATATTATGGCGGGCGTAATAATCATTAATACGCTGTGAATACACCTCGTCATGCTGTACTGCATGCGGCCTAGGGCCAACCAACGACATGTCCCCTGTTAACACATTAAAAAGTTGTGGTAGTTCATCTATACTAGTTCTGCGAATAAACCTACCAACTTTAGTCACCCTAGGATCATCGCGCTGCGCCTGTTTAAGTTCTTGATTATCCGTCACCTGAGTCTCAATACGCATACTGCGAAATTTCCATATATTAAAGGTCTTGCCATTCCAGCCTGTGCGTTTTTGCCTGAAAAATATCGGTCCAGGACTGTCTAGCTTGATTGCAATTGCAACAATTAATAATATCGGACTAATTAGCAGCAAAATCAAAAAAGCCAGCACTTTATCTTCAATAGCTTTGGCCAACTTGCTTACGCCAGTCAACGGAGTTTCGGATAGTGTTAGTACCGGAACACCTGCAATTTCACGCACGCTATGGTTAATGAGCCGTAGAGAAAATATATCCGGAACCCAATGAATAGACACATGCTTGTCAATTAGCACGAAGTACAAATCCTCTAACACTTTCGAGGCTTCTAAAGGTGTTACGATGTAAATCGTTGAAATATTATGCGTGTCAATCAAGTCAGGCAGCTCTGAAACTTGACCTAAAGTGATGGTATTTTTATTGCCGGTACTGCGACCAAGTGCAGAACGTTTATTCGATTGCTCTTTTGCCTGCTCCTCCTCTTGGATGGCAACTGCCCCAATTACCCGCTGATGTAACCATGGGTTACTGGAAATTTTAAATTCAAGATAATCTGCCAGTTGCCCTTGACCGACAATAATCACATTATCAATAGATGGAGAGTGCTTGTTAAGCGTTTGATTAATAATTCTTAGGATAAAATGCAATATGCCTTGTGCAATAAAGCCAAACACATACAGTTCGGTCACCGCTACGCGAGAATATATTGCAGACTGTTTGGATAGGAACCCGAGCAGAATCAAGCCCAGAAAAGAGATTGACCATGCTTTGAACAGGTTAAATAGCTTACCGGCAAAGCTCGCACTAGTTCGATAAATACCATACCGGTCATAAGACACCGACATCGCCCCAAGCAACACCAATAACAAGATGATGTAATCTTGGGTCAAAAAACCAACATTAATATCAATAACTGCCCAGGCAACGAGCAACACAACCAGACCGTCTAGGAAAGGCTGCAAAAAATTTACCAGACCTACTCTGCGTTGCAGAATAGGTCTTGGCTTAGTGTTAATTACCATGTTGCCTTATGAAGATAAATGTTGAGGTGCGTATTTTGCCACAGCCTGCGCCCGACATGTAACATCCAGCTTCTGGAAAATGCGCTTCAAATGGTTTTTGACGGTATTAGGGCTAATGGTCAGAATCATGGCAATTTCAAGATTGGTTTTGCCGGATTTAACCCAGTGCAAAATTTCCAGCTCCCTCTCACTCAACCCTCCCAAATTTAAACTTTCAACCATATCTTCTTCGGAGTTGGGTACTTCCATATATTCCACTCGACGAAGCGCAGCATCCACATGCGGCATCAATAGCCCTAACACAGAATGCTGTACTTGGAACTCACGGGAGCGATCAAAAAATACGTAGATACAATCATTTTTCCCTCGCGTATCCCGTACGCCATAGACAAGCAATGAATTCATGCCAATCAATTTATGTGTAAAAGCTGTGGGAGATTGGGAATTGATGCCAGAAGCATCAAAGAAATTGATACGATACCATCTCTCCCCATTATCCAGCCAGCGTTGATGCAAGTTTGTCATCAAATAAGCAAAAACTCCAGGAGCATCAATCAACTTTTGCGTACGAATGTCTTCGATATTGGAGGAAACGTCAAAATTCAACTCTCCCGAAGCAAAATCGCCCCATGCCGCAACAAGAATATCATGCGGTAACACTTGACGTACGCTTTCTTGCAGCCAGTTGAAGAAATCCACATGCTTGTGGATAGAAAATGATTTTTGAATCATGCTAAATACTTTTTCCCAGCTTTGATTCGCGGCATTCACTTCGCTCATAACAGTCCCCTTGGGCTTCTGATCTGTAGATGAGCCTATTAATGCATGTTTGGTGCCAGTTTTTTTATTGTATTTATTCATTAATAATCAATATGTTAAATAGATGTTCCGATAATAATCATTAACAATAGCGACATTTTTTCAACACCACTGTCAGTCTATCGTCGCATCTTGGAGAACAAATTAAGAAGTTTATTCTTTTAACGCGTATATCTCCGGCAAGTTACGCCACCAGCCATATACATCCATACCACAGCCAAACACATAACTATCCGGCACTTGAAGTGCGAAATAATCTGCATAAATTGGCTTTTCAAGCTGCAGTAGCTTATCGGCTAGCACCACCGTTTTTATACTAGCAGCACCTAATTGTTCATATTCCTCAACAATTGCCTTTAAAGTAACCCCTTCATCCAGAATATCATCAACAATCACAATATCCCGACCAATGATATGCTTAGGCCTTACTAACCAATCAACTTTTTTTCCTACGATATCTCCATGATAGCGTGTGGCATGCACGTAATCTACCTCCAAAGGGAATCTCAACTTTGGCAGTAATTGACCAAGAAAAAAACAAGCCCCAGTCATAACAGCAATCATTAAAGGGTTTTTACCATGATAATCTTGGTTTAGCGCGTTAGCTACGCCATCTATGGACTGGCGCACTACATCTGCGTCGTGAACCAGCTTAGCCTGTTTTAACAACTGCAGCGGGTCTTTCGGCGACTGAGGCATGAGAGTGAGATATCAGGATTGAAGTTCTTTGAGGTAACACCTGAACTCTTGGGCAATTTCAGGATGCTTCATTGCCAGCTCTACGTTAGCTTTCATAAACCCTAGTTTACTACCGCAATCATACCGCGTTCCAGAAAAGCGATATGCGTACACTTTTTCCAAAGTCAGTAAATCTGCAATTCCATCAGTTAACTGTATTTCACCACCCTTGCCCGGCTTTACGCGCTCAAGGCAGTCAAATATCCTAGGCGTTAAAATATACCGCCCTACTACCGCTAATGTAGATGGTGCGTCTGCTGGTTTTGGCTTTTCCACAATACTTTGCAACTGGAGTAGATTCTGTTCGACTGGGAATGCATCCACAATGCCATAGCTTGCAGTCTCGTCGGGGGCGACGTCTTCCACACCCAGTACGGAACCCTGGTGCTTCGCATACACCTCCGCCATTTGCTTGGTTGCAGCAACCTCCGCATCAATCAAGTCATCAGCCAAGATGACCGAGAAAGGGGCATTCCCCACAACAGGTTTGGCGCAAAGCACTGCATGCCCCAAGCCGAGCGCCTTGGGTTGACGTATAAAAATACAGGATACATGGCTGGGCAAAATGCCTTTCAGGGTTTCCAGCATTTGGGTTTTTCCACTGGCTTCCAGGCTGGCTTCCAGCTCAGATGCATTGTCAAAATGATCCTCAATCGAGCGCTTGTTGCGCCCGGTAATAAATATCAATTCTGTAGCCCCGGCCGCAATTGCCTCTTCTGCGGCGTACTGGATCAATGGCTTATCAACAATAGGCAACATTTCTTTGGGACTAGCCTTGGTCGCTGGTAAAAAACGGGTTCCCAAGCCCGCTACCGGAAATACTGCTTTAGTAATTACTGACATGCATTGCTTTCTAATGAATAATTATGTTTTTGACATCTACAATTGGCGCTTGCATGTTTTTATCGGCCGATTCAAGTTGTGCCTGATACTCGCTTATCCATTGCATCATCTGTGTTTTAATCGTCATTTCATCCTCGTTCCGCACTGCGCGTATCCAGGAAATCAAGTCACGCACCCATATTATATCGGCCTTGCGTGCTTGCGCTATTCGCAGCTTGGGATGGGCTGTCGGCAATGTATGCTCGTCATCTGCCAAAAGCTCTTCATACAATTTCTCACCAGGACGTAAACCCGTAAATACAATCTTCATCTGATCGGTGTCGAATCCAGACAAGCGAATCATATTTGTCGCCAAGTCAGCAATTTTAACAGGCTCCCCCATATCCAACACAAAAATCTCTCCGCCTTGCCCCATCAAACCTGCTTGCATCACCAGCTGTGCAGCTTCCGGAATAGACATAAAATAGCGCGTAATTTCCGGATGAGTCACAGTGACCGGACCACCTTTTGCAATTTGCTCCCGAAATTTTGGGATCACACTACCGCTGCTTCCGAGCACATTGCCAAACCGGACAATCACGAATCGAGTTCCATTTGAGCCTTGCAAACCTTGGCAGACCATTTCTGCCATCCGCTTGCTCGCACCCATCACATTTGTTGGGTTCACCGCTTTATCCGTTGAAACCAGAACAAATTGTTCCACGCCAGCTTGCTTGCTGGCCTCGGCAATAGTATAAGTACCTAATACGTTATTTTCGAGAGCGCTGAATACATTGTAATTCTCCATCATCGGTACATGCTTATATGCCGCAGCATGAAATACGATGCTAGGCTTATACGTGCTTAAAACTTCCATTACACCTGCAGAATTTCTTACATCCCTAATTAGAAACAGCTTTTGCACATCCTGAGCCAATCCCGTCAAATTTTGCTCTAGCTGGTACAGCGCGTATTCGGATATATCCAAGCAAACTAGCAATGCAGGCTTGAATTTGAGGATTTGATTACACAGTTCTGACCCTATTGACCCTCCGGCACCACTTACCAAAACTGTCTTGTATTCGATCGCGTTGGTTAAGCCGGAAACATCCAATGAAACAGCATCGCGGCCAAGCAAATCCTCTACTTCTACCTTACGTATCTGTGAGATGCTCAACCGACCGCTCATTAAATCTTCAATTGCAGGAACTGTCAGCACTTCCAAATTTAAACTATTCGCCAGATCAACTACATCTTTGCGAAGCTGATGATTGGCAGCTGGCATTGCAATAATCACATGATCAACCTCTGTTGCTTTTACAATTTGCACCAATTGTGAAATCTTGCCCAACACTTTAACACCCAACAACTCCCTTCCCACCAAACTGGCATCGTTATCCAGCAAGCCTATTACCCGCCACTGACTACTACGGGACAAATCTTTTACTAATGCAACACCAGCCTCACCCGCACCTAGCACAAGCACAGGGTTGCCTAACAACTGCGTCAACCCATATAACTTATGTTCCTTCCAGGCACGATAGGCGAACCGGCTACCGCCCATGATCAATAGAAGTAATACGGGGTTCAGTATCAATACGGAACGTGGTATTACTCCATAAGGCTTTAACATAAACAACACACTAGCCACTGCAATTGCCGAAAACATGACAGCCTTCAGAATACGTTTGAGGTCGGGCAAGCTCGCAAAACGCCAAACACCTTGGTATAGCCCAAAAAACATGAAAACGACCGATTGCAATATCACTACCCACGGCAACACCATTAGCATGTCTCGGACAAAACCAGCCGGAATATCAAAATTGAATCTAAGCAAGAAACTAGCTACCCAGGCGACAATAGAAGCCAGGACATCATGGACAATTGCCAAGATGGTTTTGGGGTTGGTAATGGTTTTTCTCAATTTTTTACTCACTAATGCTGCACGCCCTCTTTGCACAACACTTTTTTTATCGTTAATAAAATTATTCTTATATCTAGCCAGAAAGACTGATTCTCCAGATAATAAACATCAAACTTCACTTTTTCTGGGATTGGCAATTCATCCCGGCCATTGATTTGCGCCCACCCGGTTAGCCCTGGTAACAGTTTATCCACCCCAGCCTTGGTTCGCAACACAACCAGATCATCTTGATTGAACAATGCCGGGCGGGGGCCAACTATACTCATATCGCCAACAAAAATGCTCCACAGTTGCGGCAGCTCGTCCAGACTGGTTTTGCGCAAAAATGAACCAATAGGCGTTAAAAACTGATCAGGATTTTTTAATAAATGTGTGGCGACTGCAGGGGTATCCATCTTCATGGTACGAAACTTGGGCATCTTGAATAATTTATTGCCAGCCCCAATTCGATTAGACCAGTACAGTGCCGGACCTTTGGAAGTTAGTTTAACCAGCAATGCAACCAGCAATATGGGCATAACAAATACCAAGGTGGCGAGCAAGACCAACACAATATCAAACATGCGTTTCATGGTGTTTTATTCATAAAATGTTTCACGGTTTCCTGCAAACCTTGCTGTAAAGTAAAAGGCGGAGTCCAGCCCAGTTCACGGCGTATCTTGCTACTGTCAATTTGCAAGGAGCCTGTCAGTCTGCGCACCTGATCGCCCTTGCCAAGCAGCTCTGCAACTAGATCCAGTCCCCTAACAGGAAAGGAAAATAACCGTGCCGGGAAGCCCATTGCGTGACTAAGCCGCGATAGCAATTCTGGCGTAGAAATATCCTCCCCATCACTCACTAGATACGTCTGTCCTGCTGCTTTGGGATGCTTTGCGCATAACACCAAGGCATCTAGCAGATTGCCTACATAAATCAGACTGCGCGCATTGCGCACAGAAGCTAGCGGCAAGGGGATACGCCGACGCAACACCCGCAGCATTTGTGCAAAATTAGCTTTAACCCCTACCCCATACACCAAAGGCGGCCGTACAATCACCACTTCCAATCCAGTTTCTTCGGCTAAAACCAATAATTTCTGCTCTGCTTCCATTTTGGAAACCCCATAAGGATCCTGCGGATTAAACACATCCAATTCAGAAAAAAGTTGCGAGGATGTTTCTTCTCCATTTACCTTCACCGAACTTACAAAAACAAAACGCTTCACCCCGGCAAGAGCCGCCTGCCTAGCAAGGTTTAAAGTTCCAGCCACGTTCACCCTACGAAATGCCTCCAAGGGGTTTTCATCTGAGTCCTGCATTACATGCACACGCGCTGCCAGATGGATAATATGCGTCACATCTTGCAAAGCATGCGTCCAATCGGCAGTCTCATCTATAGAGCTGATTATGCAATGTTCCGAACCATTTATGGGTGGACTATTGCTACGATTTATTGATCTAACGCGCCACCCCGATACAAGTAATCTTGCACAGAGAGGTCTACCTATAAATCCGCTCGCCCCAGTAACTAACACTAAAGGGTACTTTAAATTTACTTCGACCATACTGTACGATTGATATAATCAGTGTAACTCAATACAATACGCAAAATTTTCTTTGAAACCTGCCCTGCCAGATAATCACTGACAGGCATCGCTACGCGACGCGGCAGCTGATGTTGCGCGACTATTGTCTTGACTGCTTCTAATACGCTGGTTTTTTTAAGCCCACTCATAATAAGCGTACCCACATCCATACCTTCTGGTCGCTCATGTGCATTACGGATGGTAATCGCAGGCAAGTTAAGTAGCGAAGCCTCTTCTGTAATCGTCCCACTGTCGGAAATCACGCACATAGCTTCCATTTGTAATTTGATGTAATCGCAAAAACCAAATGGTTTCATAAACTGGATATGCAGATGCATCGTATCTATTTCCAATTCAGCAAGCCGCTTGCGGGTGCGCGGATGCGTGGAAACAATGACTGGGCAATCATAACGCTCGGCCAGAGCATTCAAGGTTTCAAGCAAATCAAACAAATTTTCTCTGGTATCAACATTCTCTTCGCGGTGAGCGCTAACGATAAAGAATTTTCCCGAGACTAACCCCATTCGTTGCAATACATCAGATTGCTGAATCTTAGGCATATAAAAATCCAGCACTTCATCCATGTGTGAGCCGGTCTTGATAATGGTTTCTGGGCGGATACCCTCGGCAATCAAGTATCGGCGGGCATGTTCGGTCAACACTAAGTTAATGTCGCTCAAATGATCCAACACTTTACGGTTAAGCTCTTCCGGCACACGTTGATCAAAACAGCGATTTCCCGCCTCCATATGAAATACAGGGATTTTTCTGCGTTTGGCAGCAATCACCGCTAGGCATGAGTTCGTATCCCCATATAGCATCACTGCATCCGGCAACTCTTTTTCCAGCACCTCATCTGCCTTTTCTATCACGCGGGCAATGGTTTGAGCAGCATTATCTCCCACGGCTTCCAGGAAGTAGTCCGGCTTGCGGATATCTAAATCCTCAAAAAAAACTTGATTCAATTCATAATCATAATTTTGACCGGTATGCACCAGCACATGCTGTGTGTGGGCATCAAATTCGGCGATCACTCGGCTCATTTTAATCAGCTCAGGGCGTGTGCCAACAATCGTCATTACCTTAAGCATTCAGCTCATCCTTGATGTAATCGAGTTTAAGTAGCAGTGCTTTCACCTGTTCTACATTCAAACGTTCGGTATTATGCGAGGTATAGTCGGCTTGATTCGAAATTTTCTCCTCACCTTCGCTAAAATACTGTGCATAGTTCAAATCTCGATTGTCTGCAGGAATCCGGTAGTAGCCTCCCATATCCTGTGCTTTTGCCATTTCCTCTCTGGAAATTAGCGACTCATACAGCTTTTCACCATGGCGAGTGCCAATCACACGAACCTGATTATCCTTGTTAAACAACTCCTTAAGGGCCTGTGCCAGGTCCGCCACTGTAGAAGCCGGGGCTTTTTGTACAAAAATATCACCCTGTTGACCATGTTCAAACGCATACAACACCAAATCCACCGAATCCTCCAGTGACATCAAAAAGCGCGTCATACCGGGGTCGGTCACAGTCAGCGGCTTTCCCTCTTTTAACTGCGAGATAAAAAGTGGAATCACCGAACCGCGTGATGCCATCACATTGCCGTAGCGCGTTGCACACAACACGGTCTCATCTGCCTCTTGCATCCTGGCCTTGGCCACCATGAACTTCTCCATCATCGCCTTGGAAATCCCCATGGCATTGATTGGATAAACCGCCTTGTCGGTACTAAGCATCACCACTCGCGAAACACAACGCGCTATCGCTGCATTCATCACATTCTCTGATCCGATGACATTGGTTTGCACCGCCTCCATCGGGTAGAACTCGCATGAAGGCACCTGTTTTAATGCGGCGGCATGAAATACATAATCCACGCCTTTCATAGCATTGAAAACACTGTCATAGTTGCGCACATCACCAATGTAAAACTTTAGCTTGGGATGATTCAGTGCGATGCGCATTTCTTCTTGTTTTTTTTCGTCACGACTAAAAATCCGGATCTCGCTGACATCGGTCGATAAAAACCTTTTCAGTACCGTATTGCCAAATGAACCCGATCCACCCGTAATCATTAGCACCTTATTATTGAACATTGGGATTCCTTAATTACTATTGATAATCATGCATTGTTTCGACCATCTTCTGCCATGTCGGCACTCGATATCCAGTTGCCGCAAAAAAACGATCAGAATTAAGTGATCGATTGATTATAAGCGTATCGTCAGGGGTGATTTCTATGGTTTTACCATATACAACTGCCACCAGCTTCAGCAACTCATACTTTGAAATAGGCTCGGCCGCTACATGATAAATACCGAAAAGCTCTTGCTTGGGTATCACAACATCGCGTATCACCTGTGCTAGCACTATTGTAGGCAATCCCGAAAAAATTACGCGCCTATATCCTTTGCAACTACCTTGCTGCGCTAAAAACCAATCTATCAAGCCGTGCGCGCTATTCAGTTCATGTCCGATAATTGAAGTGCGTAACGTAATAGTATGCTGGTAATCGACCTCGCCGATAAATTTGGATTTCCCATACAAATCTTCAGCATCCGAGATATCTTGCTCGGTATAGTTGCCCTTAGAGCCTGAAAATACACAGTCTGTGCTCATATGAATCAAGCGCGCTCCATTCAACGCGCATAAATTAGCAAGCCGATGCGGCAGCATGGCGTTAATAGGCAGCGTGATGAGCGGATCATTCACTTGTGCCAATTGCTTTACCAACCCCACGCAATTAATGACTATATCAGGCTTGATTTGGGCAAACAGTCTGACCACAGCATCAGCATCTTCCACATTGCAACCGGTAACAATACGATTTGCAAGTCTGTCAGCATAAATAGCAGGAACCGCATTGGCACGCACGCTGCCAAACACCTCCAGCGCAGAGCTTTCGGACATCACGCGCATCACCGCGTTGCCAAGCATCCCACTTGCGCCTAACACCAAAACTTTCAAGATGTCTCCCTGTTGTTAATCAATGTCTCAAAATTCAGCACAAGTTCAGTTGTCAGCTTTTGTTCGTCAAAGTGTTGCTTGAAATATGCTTGCCCGCGCAAGCCCATCGCTTCACGTTCTTGCGCAGTGGCATGATAAAGCCTCAAGATCGCCTGAGCCAAACCATCTGCATCCTCCGCAGCCACACTAAGCCCAGCCCCAGCCTCTTGTATCAACCTTGCCCCTTCACCGTCCAGACACGCGATAATCGGTCTCGCCGTGGCAAGGTATGCCTGTATTTTACTCGGAATTGTCGAAGCAAATATAGGGTCTTTTTTCAATGTCACCAGCAATACAGCAGCCTGCCGCATCAGCACTGGCATCGTTTCAACTGGGAAATGTCCGACTAAGTGCAAATTACTCAATGCATATTGTTGCTGCTGATGTGCAACCCAAGCTGACATGCTGCCGCTTCCCATCATGACAATGCTAATCTGTGGGTGGTCCTTAAGTATTTTTGCTGCGTTAACAATTGTATCCACGGACTGTGCCTTGCCAATATTTCCTGCGAACAACACTGAAAAGTCAGCGTTTTGCAGCACCTTGACGCCCGGAACATTTATTGGCTGAGGCGCATAAAACGCATCCTCAACAGAGTTAGGATAATACATAACTGGGATATGCCTAGGAGCGAGCTTTGTTACAGGCTCGATAAAAGCTTGAGACTGAACCAGCAACAAATCGGTATGCGCATAGGCAAAACGAACCAATCTCTCGAGCAACTTGAGTAACAAGGGAGATTTGACATAACCAGTTGCTTGTGCGCTTTGCGGCCACAAATCTTGCACCCATAGCACTACAGGCACGCGTCTCAACCAACCCAGAAATGAAGCTGGCATTACCTGAAAAATCGGCGATGGCGCATAAACAAAAATTACATCAAATTTTTGCTTGCGCAACACAAATGGCGCAAACAACAGGCCAGATACGATAAAAGAAAGGTAGTTGAATGCCAACTTCAATCCGCTCTGCTTGCCCCGCGCTACGACCGGAATACGGAAAATTGGAATTCCCTGCCAAATTTCATTCTGGGCACCCCATCCCTTGTAACCAGAAAAAAACCTTCCTTCCGGGTAATTTGGCTTCCCTGTTAGCGCGCTGACTTCATATCCTTGGGCCTTAAGCGCGCATGCCAAGCTGTTGATGCGGAAATTCTCTGGCCAGAAGTATTGGCTAAATATCAACACACGAAGACTTCGATGGTTAAGCATATTAACTAAAAGCTATTCCATTTCTAACAATATTGGGCAAGTAGTATTCTCAGGTTATTTATGCATACCGAACTGTATGGCATGGGTATAGATTTCTAAAAGCTGATCGGCACTGTTCTTAATTGAAAACAACCTGTTTGCCCAATCTTTGGCCTGCTTCCCAAGAGTCAGTCTAAATGTATTATCCAACAACAAGCGATCAATCGCATCAGCTAGCAGACTTGGTTCCGGCTCCTCAATCGCCAAGCCGGTAACATTGTGTATCAATGCGTCCTCCACAGGATTTTTGATGGCTACTATACTAGGAATACCAAAAAAAGCCGCTTCAAACACTGGTCGTCCGCAGGCGTTGAGATGTGACGGGAAACACAACACGTCCAAATGAAGGTAAAACTCTCTGACATCTTTGATAAATCCGGCAAACGTCACTTGCTTTTCCATCCCGTTTTCTTTGACATATTGTTTAGCCTCCGCAAGCACATCTTCTGCAAAGCCCATCTTTTTATATGCCCACTTTTTTAGGCCTGTTGCTTGCCTGGCATTTTCTCCGGCCAAAATAAATTGAACATCACGATCTCTATCTTTCAGGAGAATTCTGGCTGCTGCCAAAAACTCATAGATGCCTTTAGAACGATGAAAAACACCGGCCATGCCAACAGCCGCTTGTTTGCGCGGTTGCGCTTTATCTTTTATTTTTGCAATCTGTCCGACATCAATCCCGTTATGAATCACTACTGATGGCAAATCTTGTGGAATGGATGCTCTAACGGTTTCATCAATGCAAATCACTGCTGCAGCATATTTCCTCAAGACCCAAAACACCCATCTAGATCGAAGACTGGCAATATTTATATATTGAAGAGATCTCACGTGGAATACCATTGGTAACCTGAATATCCATTTCGCCATAATTGCAGTGGGCAGTAAGGTGATCTCATTGACGTGGACCAAGTCAAAGCGGTTTTGTGTTTTTTTGGTGTGCAATAGCGCAAAAAAAGCAATCGGCAGAAAACACAGCTCTCGCAGTAAAATCAACCATCGGAAGTTGCGGTAATACCCGAATCTTGTGTGGTCAAACTGGGATAATCCCACGGTTTTGATAACATTCATATCGGCATCACGAAAAGCGTTGGCTGCACTACCTTTAGGCGTGATCACGCAGGCTTCTATTCCGCCTTTTTTTGCTGCAAGATACAATTCAATCAGGCTTTTAGAAGCGCCGCCAAATGTACCTGCGGGATGTAGATATAAAACCCGCATCTAATTCTTAGCCCAAAGCATTTTATATAAACGGTTTAATTTTCCCGCAAGAATCGCCTCCGAGCCATATCCCTCATGCAACTTGGGAGGCCTAATTAAATAACTGCTCAAATCCTGTTGAGACCATTTCATTTTTTTCAGAAAATAATCAATATCAGATTTCAAATCATCTTCATCAGGATAAGGTGATTGTGCAAGCAGCTCTTTAGCCTCTTGTCTCGTCATTTGTCCAGAGCAAATAAGTGTGGAAAGATGTAAGCGACGCTTATCTACGCCAAACTTCTTTGGCAGCAAATAACCCTGATAAAACCTAGTAAAGATGGATTCATAATGCTTGTAGGGGTATGGGCGGTAACCAATTTTTTCTTGCAGCTCAGCCAGACATCTTGGCTTGTGATAGTCCATATAATCCAGAAAATCCAGCCACTGAATCCCTCTCACAAACCTATACCACGCATATCCAAGAGTGCTGATGGTAGGCATGCTGCTTATTTTTACTCGGCTTCTCTTGGCAATCGCCCGAATATTCATTTGATCAAATTTAAACCAGTTCCAGCCTTTTGGCATTCTCATCCCTTCGGTTGTAGTGTTAGTACCCGCGAGGATATATTTGATACCGTATTGGGCTGCCAACCGATAATTAACTGCCAACATTGCATTATCGTAGAGCAGTTCAATATCAATAACATCAGCATCAAAAAATGCTTGTTGCAACGCACGGTATTCATGCCAATCAATCACATGGGTATATAGGTCAATGCCTAATTTTCGCACCAGATTTTCGATGTTATTAACAGCAAGTTCCGAGTTCCAGCCATTGTCCATATGCACAGCCAACGGTCTTAATCCATGTAGTTTGGCAATATACAAGGCATAGGCACTATCGGCACCGCCACTTACTCCGACAATGCAATCATATCTTTTGCCAGTGCCGGATTTCTTAATGGCAGCAATCAGCTTATCAAATTTCTCTTGTAAAGCTCCCGGGCTGGATGGCTGAAAGCTCTCCAATTTTTTTAGGGTATCACAACAGTAGTTGCAATGTCCTTGCGCATCAAATGTAATATCTGTTGCACTTTCATCCATAACGCAACGTGAGCATTCACGTAAATGATCTGTCATGAGATTTTTCCTGCAAATAACGCTTTGACTTGCGTGTATTCTGGGTAGGTAATTAAAACCGCACGATGTGGCCCATAAAACACAAACATGCTACCAGCCGCCGCCGCTGATGCGCCGCTTGCAAACACTTGCCGCATGTCGTCTAGATTATTTGCCCCGCCGCATGCAATCAAAGGCACACCCGTCTTTTGTGACAATTTGGTAATCAACTCCAGGTTATAGCCGCTAAACATGCCATCACGATCCACATCGTTGACAAGAATCTCTCCAATGCCGGCGGCTACCATCTGCTGTGCGTGTTCGAGTGGATCTAGACTGGTTAACCTGCTTAGACTTGCATCATAAACCCTCTCATGCCCCCAAAAGTTTTGCTTCACATCTATTGCACCCACTACGCTTTGTGAGCCCAACTCCGCCACCAACTCTCTAACTAAATCTGGCTGATGAATACATGCACTATTAACAGCAATCTTCTCCACCCCAAGCGACACCAGTTTTTTAGCTTGTTCCAGTGTTTTAACACCTCCGCCGTAGCATAAAGGCATAAAACACTCACCGGCAATACGCTCAACTAAATCATAATCAGGTTCCTGATTCTCTCTCGAAGCGCGTATATCCAGAAATATCAGCTCATCTACGTATTTGTCATTAAAGATGCGCACTGCGTTAATTGGATCACCTACATATTTCGGCTTTTTGAATTGCTGTGTTTTGACCAAGCCACCATTCTGCAACAACAAACAGGGAATCACCCGATTAAACAGACCGCTCATAATGTAACAAACCTTCTGAAAAGGTTCATGCCAAATACGTGGCTTTTTTCCGGATGAAACTGCACACCCATAATGTTTCCCACTTCAAAAGCTGCCGCAAAATCATGCCCATAATGGCAATATGCCGCCACTTCATTTGTATTATCTGCCTTCACGTAATAACTATGCACAAAATAGAATCGCTCAGGCTCTTCCGGCGCGTTTTCAAAAAGCCGTGCATGTGGTGAACCAACAGCCTGATTCCATCCCATATGTGGGATTTTGAGGTTATCTTGCGGTAAAAATTTGAGCGTGTCTGCCGCCACCCAACTCAGACCCGGGATTGCGCCTTCCTCACTCCCACGCGTCATCATCTGCATACCCAGACATATCCCCAAAATTGGTTTTTTATGTACCAACACCTGTTCGTTCAGCACATCAACCAACCCTGTCTGTTTCAGATTAGTCATACCTCTATCAAAATGCCCAACGCCCGGCAGTATCAGTTTATCCGCAGCCCGAATCTCTTCTGGTTCTTGGGTAATTTGAACTTTGATCCTTAGCTTGCGCAGCATGTTGAATACAGAGCCTACGTTCCCCATACCGTAATTTACAATGGCAATCAAACAATACTCCTGTTCATTGTGTTAAATGTTGCGCTATAAAGTTTTTGTAATTTTCTTGCCAATCAGCCGCCCATATCGCCCCCACATGTGACGATTCAATTGTTCCAACATGCTCCTGCTTGATTTTTGACAATAGATCTTCGGCATTGACAAAAGACTCAAACGGATGATCGGGGTAATAAAATCTAGATTTTGGCGTATCCCAAATCAAAACTCTATCTACTAGCCCAACAGCCTCGAACAAGCCGGTAGAAACTTCATTCACAACCACATGTGCAGCCTTAAAAGAATCGTAAATATCGGGCCTGGAATCTATGATCAGGCCTTCATAGTTTCCTGATTTTCGTAACTCGGCTAACTTGGTTCTTTCAAGAGGATGTGGCCTGAATACTGTCTTAAATTCAGGAATACTTTTCGTAAGAAAATGTGCCAGATCCAGATACATTTTCGTTTCAACACCATCGCCAAGCACCAAGATTTCATTCTTAACCTTCGTTTCAGGTGTGGTTCCAACAAGACGTTCCGTACGATGTGGGTTACCAATCGCCAAATTTTTTAACGGCAATTTTAGGTACTGATGCCACCACTCACCATAACTCAAAAAAAGATCGGGTAAAGTTTGTTGGTATGCTTTATCTGAAATGAGTTCTTGCCCATGGTTATATGCATCATGTCCAGCATTAATCGCACCATGCTGATACTCAGCAACAACTATTCCCATTTCTTTAGCCACAACATTAACCACACTGGAATGCCCATAACACCCCTCCTCTTTAAGCAAAATACGAGGATTAATCTTTTTGAATATTTTTTGATAGGCTTGTTTTTTGGTCGGTAAAACAGCAATCTTTTTTGCAAGCCTTGTCTCGATTACTTTTAGCGTGCTTGGCGGTACAGTTATTCCAAGTATTTGGTGCAGTCTATCCGTAAACGCGATGAGAATGTTTCTTGCCTGCGTAAGGTGTTTGTCTTTTACATAGAACTTGGCAAGTAAAGCATGTTTTGCCTGCATAGGGGTGTGATACAAGATATTTTCATTAGCTCTTTTACTTGGCCAATTCCAATTGAACAAATCCTCTATTACCACTGTTTGGTCATGATTAAGAAGCGCAAAATAATCACTCAGGCGATTAAATGCCAATCCATCCTTCATCACCAACCCTGCTCCTGTCGCCATCACCACAACATCGCTAGCTTTTCTAGAAAAGAAAAGATTATGTAGTTCAGCCTTTAGTAAAGACATAAGCACTTTTTTGCGATTGTGAATTTGTGGTGTAAGGTTAACCAAGGAAGCTGTTTTATAAATCTGATCTGAAATAACCCATTGGATTAGTTCTTGCCTTACGAGAGGCCACAATAAAAAACCGGTCGATTGACACCTAAACGCCAAGAAAGCCGAATCGTTCTCGACTTCCAAAATATCCTGCAAGCTAATCATCTATTGTAGTTAAATTAAATCCCAGCTCAGAGGCGTACCTCGTTGACAATCCCTTGTGACTCTTTTTCCTAAAAATACCGGCAAATATTTAGTTGCCAAACCAAGTCCGGGACGAATAGCTTTCAGGTTTTTTGTGGTTAATACTTCACCAGTTTTTATATCTTCTACGATGTATAGCGAACGTCGGAATTGAATAGATTTTTTCTCCGCATCCGTTGCGCCATAATTCACATTGCCAAGTGCTTGCCAGGCTCTCTCCGTCTCCATGACGAGTTGGTGCATCTCATCAGGCTCCATTGAGAATGTACTGTCAACCCCACCTTCAGATCTATCCAACGTAAAATGTTTCTCTATCACCGTAGCACCCAAAGCCACGCTGGCAACAGATACACCAATCCCCATCGTGTGGTCAGACAATCCCACTTCACAACTAAAAAGCTCTCGTAAGTGAGGGATCGTAGTGATATTAGTATTTTCGGGAGTAGCAGGATATGTGCTAGTACATTTAAGCAAAATCAATTGCTCACAACCTGCATCCCTGGCAGTGCGCACAGTTTCATCTAACTCTGCGATGGATGCCATGCCAGTAGAAATAATTACAGGTTTCCCTGTGGCAGCAACCCGGCGTATCAATGGAAGATCAGTGTTCTCAAAAGAAGCGATTTTGTAGCAAGGAACATTTAATTCTTCAAGAAAATCTATCGCGGTATCATCAAACGGGGTACTAAATGCAATCATTCCCAGTTCTTTTGCACGCGCAAATATAGAGGCATGCCACTCCCATGGTGTATAGGCTTCTCCGTAAAGCTTGTATAAGGATGTACCAGCCCACAAGCTATTAGGGTCAGCAATATGAAACTCTCTCTCGTCCAAATCCAGAGTCATCGTATCAGGTGTGTATGTCTGTATTTTTAAGGCGTGCGCACCACTAGCTGCTGCTGCCTCAACTATTTTTAATGCACGATCCAATGATTGGTTATGATTGCCGGACATTTCAGCAATGATGAAGGGGGGATAACCTGTACCTACATTACAGTTTCCAATCTGGATAATTTTGCTCATAGCATTAAAGCTCTTTCCGGTAACTTCTTGATACAGGCTGGAATCCAGCGCGTATAAAGAAACGATGTGATATGTCATTGCTCTCAATAACACTAGCTTTGATAGCCCTTATATGTTTTTTGTTTTTCTTAAGCCAAAGTTCTGCACTTTGAAGCAATGATAAGCCCATACCTTTATTTTCGCTTTTTTGAATCAAATAAATCGAAACTTCAGCCACAGTGTCGACCACATCGAATCTCACAACTCCTACTGATCTACCCTCATATTCCCCAATCAACAATAGATTGCTTTCACTAGCCAATATGCCCTTAAACCAATTGGCGTGTTGTTCTGAGCTAATCTCATTTTTGTTGAACGAAATATTCCTGATACTCGGGTGGTTTCTCCATAAAAATAAATCATTTTCATCAGAAAGTGTTGCCTCTCTGATTGTTATAGAAGATACCAAGCTTAAACGCTTAGCTACCTTTTCGGCACCCCTCCCATCAACTAACAAGGCAGAATTTGAGGACAATAAATACCTTAAAGAATGATTCTCTATAAGTGCAAACCCATGTCTTTTAATAGCTTCACGAGTAAATTTTTCCGTATCAAAAGTATATAGAATCCCGGCTTTTGCCAAATCGGCCAATTGCATAACCTGATTTTCAGCAATTGGAATAGATAATGTTGGCAACATCATACATGCACGCTCCCAAACAGCGCCACCGCCTGCACCAATAGCCAAATCAGCCATTGACATCAGTTCGGCCATTTTCGTTGACTGCACATGCAATTGGTAGCCAAATTTTTTACATAAGTCAGATATACCTGCTCGGTTAGCGTGTTCAGCACCTATCACAACGTCAACTGCAAAATTTGTATTCTCCAGTTCCGATAAAGCCAAGATTGTTTGGGTCGTGTAATCATGCAAATCTACGCCACCAAAAAAAACCAATGCCTGCTTAACCTCACCGGTTCTGACTCTGGCATTTACTCTTTGCTTTGCAAACTCTTTTCTCAACAAGGCGTAACCCGGACCTAGTAGCATTTGGCACGTCTTGGGTACTAAATTCAAATATCTCGACTCCTGATCATGGTAAAAATTCTGATCCAGCAACAAATCACAATCATGCTTTCTGTCCGCAAGATCATCTATCACCATGATGTTCTTAGCGCCTTGTCTCAATTGCCTTTCCCAAGATGCATCAAGCGCATAATGATCGACAACCACCCAGTCTTGTTTGTCGCCATCTATAACACGCAATGTCGCCTTGGCATCGGCCATTTGCGAGGCACCCAGCCAGTGAGCGTGTGGCACCGAATACGCATCTAATTCGCCATCAGGTTCTTCATCACCTAGAAGGGATAGTTCAAAACCTTTTTCCCGTAACATTTTCTCTAAACTGCTAGGCAAATGCCTGCTAACAAAGCGAATCTGTGCCCCAGACTCAAGCAATGCTTCTGCAAGTGTGCAACATCGCATCACATGCCCTGTACCAATTTGTGCCGAAGCATCTGTACGAAAAAGTATTTTCACTCAAGTATTGCTCGCAAAGTTTTCCCTAATCGGGATACCTGCAGACTTCATCGCCTGTTTGGCTCCTGCGGGCGTTTGCTCAGTAAAATGGAAAATGCTCGCCGCAGCAACTGCTGATGCTCCAGCCTGCTGAATTACATCAATCATATGTTGATAATTCCCTGCACCTCCGGATGCAATTAAGGGTACGTTTATAGACTCAGCAACACGCTCGATTAACTCCAAGTCGTAACCTTGCATGGTGCCATCTCTATCTATGGAGGTTAGCAGTATCTCTCCCGCTCCACGGTCAACCAGTTCTTTTGCCCAATCAATAGGGTCCTTACCTGTATCAGCCGAACCGGCATGACTAAAGCAATGATAACGTCCATCATCCAATCGTCTGACATCTATGCTTGCCACAACACATTGCGCACCAAACCGAGCAGCTACGTTATCAATAATGCCGGGGTTAGTGTATGCAAACGTATTGATTGAAACCTTATCCGCACCGGAATGTAATAGATGTAAAACATCATCCAAATTAGAAATGCCACCACCAACGGTAAGCGGCACAAAGCATTCTTCAGAAAAGTCCAACACAGACTCATGATCCGGACGATTATTTTCATTTGAGGCGGTAATATCTACCACAATCAACTCATCCACATCTCTGGAGTTGTATACCTTTATGGCGGGCAATACAGCCCCTACTCGGCGCCAGCTATCAAACCCGACACCTTTGACCAACCCAAAGTCTTTCCATAGAAGCGTAGGTATTACTCTTACTTTCAGCATGAAGGATACGCCATAAAATTCTTCAGCAACTGTCGACCAGCCTTGGAGCTCTTTTCAGGATGGAACTGGCAGCCGAACACATTGCCTTTGGCAACAACTGCCGCCAACTCGCCACCATAGGTCGTAGTTGCCAGCAAGCTTTTCTCGCTATCAGCATCAAAAGCATAGCTGTGCACAAAGTAAAAATCCGAACCATTTGGAATGTGTTGAAACAATGCATGATCTTTGCACCTGTAATGCACCTCGTTCCATCCCATGTGCGGCACACGTTGATCACAACCCAATTGATCAATCCTTTTTACGGCACCTGGAATCAAATCCAATCCCAGCGTTTCTTCGCCCTCGAAACCGCGGGAGGCCAGCATTTGCATGCCTAGGCAAATGCCCAACAACGGTTTGTTTTGATGTTGAACCACATCTTTTATCGCATCTACCCAGCCACCCTGATTAAGTTGTGCCATCCCTTCAGGGAAAGCGCCAACGCCGGGAAGTACGATTCTATTGGCCTCGTACAGAGCGGATGGATGATTTGCAATGATAACTTCTGCGCCTACCTCCTCGAACGAGCGGCGCACAGAGCCTAAATTACCCATGTTGTAGTTAATGATTGCGACTCTCATGGATTGTCGTAATTTATTTTTTCCAAATTACCATGCTTGTCTTTAATGAGCGCTCCAGATGCATCCTTCTTGAAAATCTTCTTGTTAGTAAACTTGTCGCATATTTTTATAAACTCTTCTACTGTCATATCCAGCGGTGCAAGAATGTCTTCAATAGGTTTCCCCAAATATGTCCATGGGAACTTGCCATCGCGTGCTTTTACTATCTCCAAAGCGTCTTGACGAGTGATTCTATTGCGACGCACATGCAAGCAGGCAATATCCGTTGCGCGTGAGAATCCGAATTTCAGAAACTTGAAATAATCGTGAATACCCGTTTGATGGTTATCCAGATTCTCGTAATTCACCATACTGCCTTCTACTGGCTGGTCAAAGGTCATAAAACCATTAGCTTGGGCAATCAACGCATTCGATAGACCGTCCCAAGGCAAATAATGCCCAAGAAAAAGCCCGGTAACACCTACCCGCTTCAATTCTTCATCACTTGGGTATTGGTATGGCAACAAATGTCTAGCTTCAATACCGTAACTTTCTGTTAAATCAGCCACTCGCATACCTAGCAAGCCGCCAAACTCTTCCAGCCAACGCCTATCCAAAACATTGTTATCTGCAGCAGCGGCCGGTCCACCATATTCATTCTGTGAGTTTTCACCCCAAACTATCAAAGGCACATTGAATTGCACAGCCGCCCGAACGGGAATAGTAAAAATACCCACATGTTCTGGCCAGGATATATCCCCAACTTCGACCAAACCGATTCTGTTTAGTTTGGCCCTCACTATTGGGTTGGGAGAAAACTCAACATAATCCACACCCAATTTTTTGATGTTCTCGATATTTTTGCGTCCAATATCAGAAAGGTCGCAAGTTGTGGATGTAACGCATAATGGGTTAAGACCCAATTGCAACATGCGAATAACCTGGTAGGTGCTGTCTTTACCACCACTGACAGGTACAATACAATCCCAATTACTACCATGCCTTCTGTATTTTTCAAGCACATTCAGCAGGTCTTTTTTACGCTGATCCCAATCGATTTCTTTCCGCTTTTCCATCGAGCGGCAGGCATTGCATACCCCTTCTTCATCAATATGAAGATCCGGCTTGGTGTGCGGCATTACACAACGTACACAATACTTAAGCATATCAACCCTTTTTCTCCATTAAAAACCAGGTAATGTCATCTTGTGGAAAAGACGGGTCACGCCTGTATGCAAACCCATAATCAATCAGTTTTAAGTCCGGATACAAATCCAGCATCTCTCCGGCAAAATCCCTCTTGAACAACCTATCGGTATGCCCTCTGTAATTGATTGTTACCGGAGATGGATTGTAGTACTCACAGACCAGAATGTACCGTTTAGAAGTCTCATACAGTTTTTCATACACTTTACTTAACATATCTGGATTAATGTGTATCAATACTCCTTTGATTAGAGATAAATCAAATCGAGTGGTTACTGGGTAATCAAAAATTGACCCATGATAGACATTTGATTCACCAACAAACTCGGACAATATTTTTGCCGCATCGGGATTAATCTCGATTCCGTTTAGCGACGCCTTGGGATAAAGCAACCTGATTGCTCGTAAATTCATGCCTATATTTGCACCAAACTCAAGGAAGGAAGATACCTCTTGCGCACTAGATAAAGCGTCACTAAAAAACTTTAAGTTTGATGCCAGAAGTAAATCCCCCTGATTGCGAGAAATATACTCGGATCCAAAGCTGCCTGCCCAAAATGCCTCTTGCTCAGTAGAAAAACCCTTTAATTTTTTCATTTATGTTTTTTGCCCCAACGTAACAAACTTAGTTTATGTAGCTGCATCAATCTTTACTAATTCTTGTAACTTTATTCAAACGCTCTATCAATTCCGCATCAGTTTTATATTTCAAAACCAGATGTGAATTAATTTTCGCCAAACTCTGATCTGAATCCAAAATACCAAACACATTTTCTAACGTAGCGTCTTTATACTCAGAATCCAACACTTCGTAGATTTTAGTAAATATCTCTAAATCCTCAGGATAGTCTAACGTTAACCTATAGTCCCTAACATAGCTTTCTGGCAAGTCTACTAATTCAACCTTGAATATATCTGCATTATTTTGCATATACCATGTCATATATTCTGAATACATAGCACTACCTAAATAATTGATTATCCTTCTTAAAGCCTCTGTATTGTATATTTCACAAGCAGTCCCCACTGCAAAATCTTTAGCCGCAGTATAATCCGCCCCAGTTCGGAAATGATGCATCAAAAGATACTCCGCAATTTCGGACGAAACTGCCGGACAATCTGCAGTTATTCGAACAATCACATCTATATCATAGTGGTCACATGCGCCCAAGTATCTCTGGATCACATCATCAGGATCTCCTTGCCAAAATCGAACCCTTTCCCCTAATGTGTAATCCTTTAAAACTGCATCCTCTTCTAAATTTGAGGTGGCCAGTATTACTTCATCAACACCTTTTATTTTTAGTGTGTTATCTAGACATCGTTCTACAGAAGGTTTGCCATTAATTAACAATGTTGCTTTGTTCTTTAATCGAGTCGATTTCATTCGGCATGCCACTATTGCCCCTATGCGTGCTGGTTTGAAATCATTAGCATCTACAGTATCACCTTCTACCAATTCTCGTTTAAGCACACGTCGACTCGACTGCAGTTCAACTATTTGACTATAGGTAATGCCTGTTTTATTTGTTCTACGGAAAATAAAGTCTGATGGGGCTAGTAAGGAACCTTTTGCGACCCGTCTAGCTAATATAGGTACTTGTATACTTTTCACAAGGTATTGCTTTTCTGGGATAGAAACAAACGGGCCTTCCAATATTAGCGGGCATACTGACAATCTTGTTGCCAGTAACTGCACTTCATCAAATTCCAAGGCCGAAAATTTGTCATATTCCGCAGCAGATCTATTAAGAACAATATGCTTCTCGACAAGTGTGCACCCTCTAGCTACTGCAAGCAATGGCAAAACAGTAGCCAAATCACTTTCAGCTGAAACATGATCGGCTATACATATCTCATACTCTGGGAAAGCGGCCTTTAGAACAGGAATCTTCTGCAATCCTGTATCCTCTGGATTAGTTGGATATGCTTGAAAGCCTAACTGCAGAATCAACTGAGCATCAGGCGCTACTGCTTTCAAAGCATATATAAAATCCTCTATCTCGGACAGTTCATATCCTGAGACGTTTAGCATTAATGCCTTCCCAGACAGACATACTTTTTTCAATGCAATCAAAACCTCTTGATTTCCTAAAACTGAAGCCTGTAGCTTAATACCTTTAATTTTATTTAAATTCTCGTTAAGTACCTTAACCCCATATGTATCAAATAAATCAAGCCAAACACCCTCAAAAAATTGAGATGCCGAATCTATGAGACTTTTCCACTCATCTTGAGAGAAATATAGTTTTTGATATACGCCGTACCACTCATAGTCCGGCATTGAAATCGTATCAGCAGCAAATGGTTGAAATTTAATATGTTTATTTCCATATACGATACGCCCAAAGTTTTGTATCATTTTTTTTAATATTGAAAGATCACCCCCATGTGAATTGGCGCATTCACAAATAAATATTGCTTGTTTTTTATTTCTCATAATAAAAAAATGTTAATTAAAAAATCAATCTTGTAAAAAAATCTTCAGGCTTTGTACAACGTGATCTTGATTAGCAATATCCAAATCAAAATATAAAGGCAAACTAATTGCTTGCATAAAGTATTTCTCTGCCTCAGGAAAATCTCCCCAAGCAAAACCCAGATTCACATAATATGGCTGGGTGTGTACAGGAATGTAATGCACTTGAACCCATACATCAGCCTGCCTGAAAGCATCAAATACTTTTTTTCTTTTCTCGACCGGGAACCTCACAGCATACAAATGCCACGAGGACTCTTCTGATTGCAGAGGTCGTATCACCGGCAATTCAGCCAATAATTCATGATAGCGTCTGGCCAAAGCCCTTCTTTTTTCTACAAACTCCGGCAATCTTTTAAGCTGACTCAACCCTAGGGCGGCCTGCAGATTAGTCATTCTATAATTGAATCCCAGTTCCAATTGCTGGTATTCCCACGCCCCTTGAGGCGGCTTGATCATTTGATCTGCTTTTTGCGCGATACCATGACTTCTGAGGCGTGCCAGTCGATTCGCAATATCCGGATTGTTAGTGAGAGCCATGCCACCCTCACCAGTTGTAATAATTTTCACTGGATGAAAGCTGAATACCGTGATGTCGCTGTATTGACACGCGCCAACCGGTTTACCATCATACTCCGCGCCAACTGCATGAGAAGCATCTTCGATAATCCGGAATCCATATTGCTTAGATAACTCATGAATCGCTTTCATATCACACGGCAACCCGGAAAAATGCACTGGAATAACCACTTTAGGTAATTTGCCAGATTTTTGTGCCTGTTCAAGCTTTTCCTGTAGCGACACCACACTCATGTTAAGCGTTATGGGATCGATATCAACAAAATCTACATCTGCACCGCAATACCTTGCACAATTGGCACTCGCCACAAAAGTATTGGGGCTAGTCCATACAATGTCTCCAGCCCCCACCCCCAGCGCAAGGCAAGAGATATGTAAAGCGGCTGTAGCATTGCAAACGGCAACCGCATGGCTGGCGTGACAATATTTCGCCATGGCACGCTCAAATTCGGCAATACCCGGCCCTTGGGTTAACCATTCCGAATTCATCACCTCGACTACAGCGGCAATATCATCATCTGTTATATTTTGTCGTCCGTATGGGATCATCAGTTGTCTCAATAATCAATTAATTTAGTATCACGAGGAATTAGTCAGGTAGCGTTATGTAGACTAATAGCTCTTTGAAAATCACATCATGCGCTTCCGAGGATATATGATAACCATCATCTAATAATAAATTTGGATTCTGTCTAGTTATTTTATTTAAATCCAGAAGCCGGCATGAATTCTTTTTCGCTTTGGTAGATAGAATTGAATTATATTCATCTATTATTTTCTCTATCGCGTAGTTGCGTTCCTTAAGCTTTGCACCAGGGCTAGGGATATTTACAAAGATAATATTGCTATCTGCTGTTGCAATAAACCGATCTAAGTTTCTCTCCCATTGAGTTAAAGTGACATATTGCTTAAGTTTATTTTTTGTATACCACAGTCTTTTCTTCGATTTATATCTGATAACAGCTTTAACCAAAGGACGTACCAGTTTGATAGCCATTAGCAACCCAACAATACGATGCTCCTTTTTCGTGAAAAGGCGGGGCATACAATCTACTACGCCTAAAAAATATACGATCAAATCCGGCTTAAAAGACTGTAATGTTTCATATATATAATTTGCCGTCAGAACATTGTTAGAATCGTTCGCCCTAAGCGAAGCATTAATAACAACACTCTTCTTTAGCTCCAGTTGTAATTTATATGCGTAAGTATCCGTTAATTGAATGCCTTGATCAGGCCTTACCATTGATAGAGAATCACCGACAATTAGTATATTGCGTATCATCACTTACCAGAAAACACTTGTGCCCAACTCATCGGAAAAACTCTGGCAGAGAGTGCCCATGTTAGTAGAAACATAAGCATTGAAGATAATAAAGAAACTTTTACAGCTCCCAACAGCCCCTGCTGATTCACTGCATAATACATCAAGAAAAAATGCATTACCCCTATAATAGCTGTTATAGATGATAGTAAGTGAGTCTTTCCAGCATAAACTATGTATAAGCCAACAGAATAATATGCCCCCATAAATGCCGTTGAGTATACAAGCCAAGGTATATATGCAATAGCCCCTTGAAAAGACTCTCCTACGAGATATGGAAGAAATAACTGAGCTAAGTAAATATAAATAGAACTGATTAGAAACAGTCCAATATAAAAAGCGTAAGTACTACGAACCAGATATTTTTTATCATTATCTGAAATATTCGACAGCATCTTAAAAAACTGAGGCGAAAACGCCTTAATAAACCCATCAATCAAAAAACCCAAAAAAGTAGAAACCTGAGCGGCAATCGTTAATATACCCACCGCATCTGTTCCTAAAATCTTTGACACTATAAATCTATCCGACATTGCTATCGCCATACCACCTAAAGTATGCGGAATTAATGGCATACCAAATGCCAGTACCTCTCTTGTATAATCCTTATTGCGCAACCAACTCACTAGCCCTTCTTTCTTTAAAGTTACCAGAGAAATGAATGCAAATAAAAATATGGCAAAGACAATGCCCCACACTCTTCCCGCCCAGCCTATCAACAAGCCAAATACTAAAACTAGAGAAATTGCTAAATTGAATATTGTTTGAGCCACCTGAAAAAAACCATACTGATATGCTTGGTGCTGTACCTGCCACATGGTAAGCCGTATATTGATGACAAATTGTGCGGCAGAAGCTATTGCTGCGATAAATAGCCATTGTTTGGGCAGATTTATCCATGTGGAAATCATATCACCCGCAAATAGTAGAAATACCAGAATGAATGCCGTACTACCAGCCAAAACCAATAAACTTGCGCCCACAAATTGAGGGTGATTTACTGTTTTGTCAAAATATTTCACGCTTACCGCGCCATGTGCGCTCAATCCGGTAAATGCACCCATAATCGCAATCACTGCGCTTACCAGTGTCACCAAGCCGTACTCTTCCGGTGTAAACACTCTGGTTAAGATAGGCAGTAGCAGAAATGGAATAGCACCATTAAGCACGTTAGCGAGTGCATAAATGGCTGTATTGCCTAGCAATTTGGACTTTAATAACCTTTTTAACATTTAGCCCTGCGAGACTGCCTGCAAAAGGTTTTGGGTAACTGTTAATTGTGTGGCCTCGTCCAAGTCGGGTGACATCGGCAGGCTCATCACCTCTTTTGCAGCCGCCTCAGCCACTGCAAAAGTACCCTCGCCAAGGTTTAACGAGGCAAATGCGGGCTGTATGTGCAAAGGTACTGGATAATGCACTGCGGTGGGCACGCCAGCATCTTTAAGCTTTTGCTGCACTTGCTCACGATTCTTAACGCGCACCGTGTATTGTGCATATACGCTGGTGTTAAATGGTTCGATATAAGGCGTAACAACCTCTAAACCTGTATTGAGAACATGCTCTTGCATCAACATGGAGTAGCGAGCACCTAGCTTGCTACGCTGTTCCACCTCCCAATCAAACCTGTCCATCTTCGCCAGCAATACAGCGGCTTGAATGGTGTCCAGGCGGCCATTTAGGCCGATTCTGGAATGATAGTAACGCTTCTCTTGTCCGTGAACACGAATCTCCCGCATGGCTTTTGCCAGAGCATCATCATTGGTGAATAGCGCCCCGCCATCCCCATAAGCACCAAGCGGTTTGCTTGGGAAGAAACTGGTGGAGCCTATTGTGCTGAGTGCGCAGGATTTTCTGCCTTTATAGGTAGCACCGAAGGATTGAGCCGCATCTTCAATCACCGGCAGATTGTGTTTTTCCGCGATAGCATTGATGGCATCGAAATCGGCGCATTGCCCATATAGACTCACCGGCATAATTGCTTTGGTTTTTGACGTAATCGCTGCTTCGATTTTGCTGGGGTCGATGTTGTAGGTTTTCGGATCAATATCAACAAAAACTGGTTTTGCACCTAAAAGCGCAATCATTTCACCCGTAGCAATAAAGGTAAACGGGGTGGTAATCACTTCATCGCCCGTACCGATGCCCAAGGCCATCATGGCAATCAGCAAGGTATCTGTACCGCTACTGGCGGTGATGCAGTATTTAGTGCCCACATAATTCGCTAATCGCTCTTCAAGCTCAGCGACTTCTGGCCCCATAATGTATTGGCCATGCTCAAGCACTTTGTTGATGCGTGATTTGATATTTTCTTCCAATACGTTGTATTGGGTTTTCAAATCAATAAATGGAATAGGTTGTGTCATTTCTTACCCGATAAAATGGCATTTACCTGCCACTAGTTTGTATTGTTGTCCTGTTTCTGGGCAAGTGGTTTCGGCATCACCTACCAAGGGCAAATCCAACCTTGCCCCGTGCCTGCTCATCCACCCAATCTGCCTTGCTGGCACACCTACGATGAGTGCGTAAGGAGGCACGTCCTGATTGACAACCGCACCGGCACCAATAAACGCATACTCGCCAATCGTAACACCACATATGATAGTGGCGTTGGCACCAATCGTTGCGCCCCGTTTCACAAGCGTATTTCGGTACTCATCTTTTCTGGAAACTGCAGAACGTGGATTATAGACATTGGTAAATACCATACTGGGACCGCAAAACACATCATCTTCCAGCGTCACATTATCATAAACAGAAACGTTGTTCTGGATTTTGACATTGCTGCCAATCACTACCTTATTACCAATGAATACATTCTGTCCGAGCGAGCAATCTTTCCCGATGTTGGCGCCACCACAGACATGCACCCAGTGCCATATCCGAGTACAGTCTCCTATTGTGGCGCCTTCATCCACAATTGCAGTTGGGTGTATTGTTGACGACATTTTTTAGAAATCCAGCGGTAAGCTGATACGTTTGCCATCTCGCGCCGAAAGATAAGTCGCAATCAACACCTCAAGCGATTTCAAACCTGACCTGCCATCGGTTTCCGGTTTCGCTTCACCACGCATAACCTTGATCACGTTCTCGTAATATAAAGGGTGTCCAAACCCATATACCGAGGTGGTTTGATAGTTACTGGTTTTAATCTTTTCGTCATCCACATCTGGTTCTGCAAATTCCCAGTGCTGGATTTCGTTTACAGCTACTCCGCCAACGCGTACTGTACCTTTTTCGCCCAGAATCGTGATTGAGCCTTCAAGATTTTTAGGGTAAGTCAGCATGGTGACGTTCATGGAACCTAGAGCACCGGAACGCCAACGCACATTCACCACGCCAGTATCTTCCGCCTCAATATCGCGCGCCATGGTTGCAGTGTAGGCGTGCAAACTCTCAATTGGCCCAATCAGCCACTCCAGCAAGTCCACATAATGACTAGCTTGATTCATGAAAGCACCGCCGTCGGACTCCCATTTGCCGCGCCAACCACCTTGGTCGTAATACGACTGCGGGCGTGTCCAGAACACATTGACGTTCACCATGTAGATTTTACCAAAGCGTTTCTTTTCAAGCGCATTCTTCAGCATCTGTAAAGTCGCATTTCGGCGGTTCTGCTTGACCACAAACAAGCGCACACCCGCTTCATCACAGGCTTTCACCATGCGTTTGCCATCCTCCCACTTGGTCGCCATTGGTTTCTCTGTAATTACATGACGGCCTGATTTGGCTACTGCGATTGCCTGTTCCGGGTGTAAACCGCTCGGCGTGGTCAGAATCACCACATCTGCATTCGTGTCTGCCAGCATAGCATCTAAACTTGGGTATGGCTTAGCACCTGTATAAGCTGCAGCGTCCATCAAAGCTTGCGGGTCAATGTCGCACACAGCCACCAGCTCTGCATATTCTGCATGCTGTTTAATCGAATCAAAGTGATTTTTGGAGATACGTCCGCAGCCCACTAAAGCAAAACGGATTTTTCTATCTGTAATATTTGAATACATCGAATGGTCCTTGAACAGAATTACAACCTGAACACTTTAAAGCCCGCAGATGATGCAGCATGCTTATCATAAAGAGACTTCAAATCGCCCAGCACCGGCTTTTCTCCACGACACATGCGTTTTAGTTCAGCTAGATTTAGCTTGCGGTAACCATGATGCCCAACAGCCACAATTACACTGTCAACATTTTTTAAGTCTGTAAATTGGGTAAGCTGAATGCCGTATTCATGTCCAACTTCATTAGCGTCAGCCCAATCATCCGTCACCAACACCTCAATCCCCCAGGATTTGAGCTCTGTAACCAAATCCACAACTTTGCTGTTACGAATGTCAGGACAGTTTTCCTTGAAAGTGATGCCCAATACAGCAACTCTGCTTTTAGAAACATCTATACCATTTTGAACCATCAGCTTAATCACATTGCGCGCTGCATACCTTGCCATATTGTCGTTCATTCTTCTGCCTGCAAGAATGACTTGTGGGTGGTAGCCGATCTGTTCCGCTTTGTGTGTAAGGTAGTATGGATCAACGCCTATGCAGTGCCCGCCTACCATTCCAGGGCGGAATGGCAAAAAGTTCCACTTACTCCCTGCAGCCTCAAGCACTTCCAGCGTATCAATATCCAGGCGATTAAAAATTACAGAAAGCTCGTTGATGAGTGCAATGTTCAAGTCTCGCTGTGTATTCTCAATCACTTTGGCAGCTTCTGCCACCTTTATAGAAGTTGCAGGGTAAGTGCCTGCGGTGATAATAGAACCGTAGAGTCGATCTACAACTTCTGCGACTTCCGGCGTAGAGCCACTAGTGATTTTTTTAATTTTTGTCAAAGTGTTGACTTTGTCCCCAGGGTTGATTCGCTCTGGGCTGTATCCGCAAAAAAAGTCCTCATTAAATTTAAGCCCTGAGAATTTTTCGAGAATAGGTACACATATCTCCTCAGTGCAACCTGGATAGACGGTGGACTCATATATAACAATACTATTTTTAGACAGCGCTCCAGCAACAGTCTGACTTGCCTTTTCTAATGGGGTCAAGTCTGGCCGATTCGCACCATCAATTGGTGTAGGCACTGTAACAATAAACACATTACATTCTTTAAGTCGGTGCGCATCAGCTGTATATTCAAGATGAACCGCTTTTGCAAGTTCACTAGATTCAACCTCCAGCGTACTGTCTCTCCCAGAAACGAGCTCATCGATTCTGAATTGGTTAATATCAAAACCTAATACATCTCTATGCTTGCCAAACTCTACCGCCAATGGCAGCCCAACATACCCCAAACCAATAATTGCAATTTTTGAACTCGATGTATTCATTTGTTAAGCTTCATTTTATAAATAATGGTCTTATGCCCTATCAGGGTTTCACTCTTCCATACGTATCATCAAATCGCACGATATCGTCTTCACCCACGTAATCCCCACATTGCACTTCGATAATCGCCAATGGCTCAGTAGCATTATTCGCCAATCTATGGCGATGAGTTTTAGGAATGTAAGTCGATTGGTTTGCTTGCAGGGTAAATTCCATGTCACCGTTAGTAATAGTCGCCTCGCCAGAAACCACCACCCAATGCTCAGAGCGATGCTTGTGCATTTGCATGGATAACTTCGCACCTGGTTTCACTACTATGCGCTTGATTTTAAAGTTAGACCCTTCTTCTAACACCGTGTAAGTCCCCCACGGACGATGTACCGTGCGGTGAAATTCGGTAAGGTCTGGACGAGTGCCTTTAACTTTAGCAACCAGATTTTTAATATCTTCCGCTCGGCTACGGTCACACACCAATGTCGCATCAGATGTTTGAATCACGGCGACATTCTTTAAGCCCAATGTAGCAACAACGCCTCTGCTCGCCCAAATCAAGCTGTCGTTGGTATCTTCGCTGTAAACATCCCCATGTAGCACGTTCCCATTGTCGTCTTTAGGCCGTTTGGCATAGAGCGAATCCCAGCTGCCCAAATCGCTCCAAGCCATATCCACCGGCACAACTGCCACTTTTTCAGCTTTTTCCGCCAACCCGTAATCCATGGACAAATTGGGGAAATCAGCATATTGCTCTGCAAGAGTTTCGGCCTTCAATGCGCGCACCAATTTATCAATCTCGGGCTGATATGTCGCAAGCATCTCCATGAACACATTTGCCTTGAAAACGAACATGCCACTATTCCACAAAAAACCCTGCTGCAGGAACTCTTGCGCACGTGGCAAATCCGGCTTCTCGACAAACCGCTCCACCTCATAGGCAGGCATCAGGCCGCTCAGGATACGGTTTTGGCCGGGCTTGATATACCCATAACCTGTAGCAGGCTCGTGGGGTTTGATTCCCAACAGCACCAAATACCCCTGTTGCGCGACCTGCTCAGCAGCTTGCCATGCCTGAAGGAATGCGGGTTCATTATCTATCGCATGATCAGACGCAAACACACCAATAATCGCGCCCGGCTCACGCTGGTAAATTTGATAGGCCGCCCATGCGATAGCTGGCAGCGTGTTGCGCGCCATAGGCTCTGCTAGCACGTTTGACACTGCATCTAAAGCCAGGTCTGCAAGTTGGCCTTTTACTTGAAACTTGTGATCTTCGTGCGTCACTGTAAATAGCCGGTCAGCTGTCACGTGCTCAAGCAAGCGCTTTGCAGTCTGCTGAAGCAAGGTTTGCGTGCCATTCAATGCCAACAGCTGTTTCGGCTGCATTGTGCGCGACAACGGCCACAATCGTGTGCCAGAGCCTCCACATAAAATCACTGCATAAGCGCTCATGCAACACTCCTTTGTTTTTCATGCAGTTTAGCTTCTTCCCGCAACTCGGCAATTTCCTGCTCGAGAGCCGCATATTCCTGCAATTTTATTTTCAAAAATTGCGCGGTCATTTTCGATTTTTCTTCGATGCCACTAGGAGTAAGTAGATACATATACGCCATTTTATTCTGGCTGTTGCGGAAATTGGATGCTTTCAGCAAGCCTTTTTCTATCAATGCCTTCAGGCAATAATTGGTTCTGCCTAGACTGATGCTAAGTGCACGTGCCAAATCGCGCTGGCTAATCTCAGGATTAGACTCCAGAACTTTAAGTATCTTGTAACGATATTCGTCTGTAAGCATGCTTAAAATATTCTCGTGAATCGACTGCGTTCAATAACTGAACGCAGTGTATCAATTTTTTCTAACGAAGTGCAAGCAGATTTTTGAGGTATCTAGCCTACCAGCCACGTGTGAATTTATGAATATCACGCAACTGGCGTTTCGTCGGGCGACCTGTTCCTCTGTCACGCGCGGCATGCTCTTCATCCCGAGTCAGTTTGGCCATTTCCCGTT
>OEOE01000004.1_pt1 | contig 44935 bp, 40 predicted proteins | sample 1539681 | NCBI WGS metagenome assembly OEOE01 (sample SAMEA3611561, study PRJEB22512) | activated sludge metagenome | biome: Urban; feature: Wastewater Treatment Plant; material: Activated Sludge | place: Slovenia | collected 2012-09-24
GGTTTGCACACTGGGTGCCGCCCCTAGCTTGGACAAGCGCACTGCCTCTTTGTCGAAACCACAAGCTGCGATGTCGTTAAGTACCCATTCCTGATGCCCCATTTCCTCTTCGATATACTCGCCGATCGCTGCACGCAACCATTCATACTTTTCCGGCAAACGCCCGCCACACGCCATTAACAGCGGGATAGTGTGCTTCACATGGTGATAAGCCTGTGTCAGAAACGCCACGTAGGTTTTCAGCGAAATCTTGCCAGCACCTCCTTGGGTAATCAGCGGCAATTGCATCAATTCCTTGCGCTCAACTTCTGTCGCTTTCAGTAATTCATCATAAAAACTCATTGTCTTTTTCCTTCATAAATTGCGTTAATTCTGTGTTGATATGCCTGCCAGATGGCATCGCGCTTCAATCGACCATTGGGCGTCATCTGACCGTTCTGCACACTAAATGGCGCATCTGCCAACATCCATGCCCCGATGCGCGCATAGTCTGGCAGCGTTAAATTGACTGCCTCAATCTCCGCATGGATATTGGCTTCCAGGGCATCTGGTTTCGGCACGATAATGGCCACATTGTAAGGTCGTGCCTCGCCAAACAATGCGGATTTCTGAATGCTGACCTGTGTGTTCAGCTCACATTCCACCCATTCCGGCGACACATTGCGCCCAAATGAAGTAATAAAAATATTCTTTTTGCGGCCGGAAATATGCAAAAAGCCATCATTATCCACATAGCCAATGTCGCCAGTTGCCAACTCGGCCGCATCATTCTGCGCCGCCTGCCCGGTGTAGCCCAGAAAGCGGTTGCCGCGCACCATGATCTCGCCATCCTCTGCCACCCGCACCTGAACATGCGGCAAAGGTTTACCCACGCTGCCTATTTTGCTGGCTTGCGCTGTGTTCAGCGCGACGACAGAGGAACATTCCGATAGTCCGTAGCCTTCGAATACCGGCAAACCCAAGTCTGCGGCATGTGCAAGCAAACTGGGTGCCACGCTGGCACCGCCTACTGCCAAAAAGCGTAAATGCGGCAAACGCTGCCCGCTGGCTTCCAGCAAGCCTACCAGTGCGGTGAGCAGCTCCGGCGTAAAGATGGCTGTACTGGCTTGCATTTGCTGAAACGCTTGCAACAGACACGCGCCATCCAGTTTCACTCCACTGAGTCCAATCTCTTGTGCGGTTAAGATATGCACCGTACCGCCTGCCAGCAGCGTAGCATAAACCCCGGCCACGTTCTCCAGCAGTACCGCCAATGGCAGCACGCATAAATGCTGGTCAGTAGCGGATAAGCCAGTCGCCTGACGAATGGATTGCGCGACCGCCAGCATGGCTTGTGTGCTCAGACATACCCCTTTCGGGTCGCCTGTAGTGCCGGAAGTGTAGGTGATTTTGGCCGTGCCGCTTGGCAAAACGACTTGTGGCATGCGCACCCGCAAATAACTCAGAGTTTGTCCGGCGATTTCACAGGTTTCCTGCGCAATCACTTTATCGCCCAGCAAGTTTATAAAATGCACCGGCTTGTCTGTCAGCAAGGCCTGCACGCCTGCATCCTGCATCGCGTGCAGCATTTGCGCGTCGGAAAAGAAAAAAGGTAATGGCACGCAAGGGATTTCGCATGCCATCGCCGCCAAATCTGCAATAACCCATGCAGGGTTATTATCTATAGCCAAAGCCAGCGATTTTGTTCCTTGCAACCGCTTTTTGAATTCATTGACCAATGTCGGTAGGGAAGCATACTGAATCGCTATAGTCGTGCTTTTAAGCGCAATCGCATTAGGGCTACGTACTGCGTAGCTTTGTAGAATATCAAGCAACAAAACTTAAGATTACCTATTTAAACCACGCCACGCACGGCTACCACCTGGGGCTGGTTTTCATAATAACTCCCCCATTGGATCTGCTCTTCCGCACTCAAGCGCGACTTATCCGCTAAAGCGAGCGGATACACATCGCGTCCACCCTTGATCAGGCCGTTCTGCAAGCTGTGGTGCGCCGTGGCAACACACCATTTAACGCCCATATCCAGGCTTTGCTGTATCACATGCGCGATCAAAATACCGGCGTTGCGCGGATTTGCGACCGCCAGGTTGCCGATTTCGGTAATTTGGTCACGCGTGATGAGCTGGTTAAAGTGTTCCGAAAATACTTGCTCGACAGGTGCATCCAGATAATGCTCCAGGAATAAAGGCCCTTGCACCGCATCGCGCATACCAAAAGCAGCCATCAATATACCGCTCTGGTCGCGCAAGGCAATGAGCGTTGGCATGAATTGTGTGACATTGGCACCATACGCGCGCTTGAACACCTCACGGATAAAGGATTCCACCTCTGCGCGACAGTGCGCATCGCGAGTGACTACATGTGCGGTAATTTCCTGCATCTGGTATCTCTTGGGCCTGTCTCTTATACACATCTAGATGTGTATAAGAGACAGGTTTGCACACTGGGTGCCGCCCCTAGCTTGGACAAGCGCACTGCCTCTTTGTCGAAACCACAAGCTGCGATGTCGTTAAGTACCCATTCCTGATGCCCCATTTCCTCTTCGATATACTCGCCGATCGCTGCACGCAACCATTCATACTTTTCCGGCAAACGCCCGCCACACGCCATTAACAGCGGGATAGTGTGCTTCACATGGTGATAAGCCTGTGTCAGAAACGCCACGTAGGTTTTCAGCGAAATCTTGCCAGCACCTCCTTGGGTAATCAGCGGCAATTGCATCAATTCCTTGCGCTCAACTTCTGTCGCTTTCAGTAATTCATCATAAAAACTCATTGTCTTTTTCCTTCATAAATTGCGTTAATTCTGTGTTGATATGCCTGCCAGATGGCATCGCGCTTCAATCGACCATTGGGCGTCATCTGACCGTTCTGCACACTAAATGGCGCATCTGCCAACATCCATGCCCCGATGCGCGCATAGTCTGGCAGCGTTAAATTGACTGCCTCAATCTCCGCATGGATATTGGCTTCCAGGGCATCTGGTTTCGGCACGATAATGGCCACATTGTAAGGTCGTGCCTCGCCAAACAATGCGGATTTCTGAATGCTGACCTGTGTGTTCAGCTCACATTCCACCCATTCCGGCGACACATTGCGCCCAAATGAAGTAATAAAAATATTCTTTTTGCGGCCGGAAATATGCAAAAAGCCATCATTATCCACATAGCCAATGTCGCCAGTTGCCAACTCGGCCGCATCATTCTGCGCCGCCTGCCCGGTGTAGCCCAGAAAGCGGTTGCCGCGCACCATGATCTCGCCATCCTCTGCCACCCGCACCTGAACATGCGGCAAAGGTTTACCCACGCTGCCTATTTTGCTGGCTTGCGCTGTGTTCAGCGCGACGACAGAGGAACATTCCGATAGTCCGTAGCCTTCGAATACCGGCAAACCCAAGTCTGCGGCATGTGCAAGCAAACTGGGTGCCACGCTGGCACCGCCTACTGCCAAAAAGCGTAAATGCGGCAAACGCTGCCCGCTGGCTTCCAGCAAGCCTACCAGTGCGGTGAGCAGCTCCGGCGTAAAGATGGCTGTACTGGCTTGCATTTGCTGAAACGCTTGCAACAGACACGCGCCATCCAGTTTCACTCCACTGAGTCCAATCTCTTGTGCGGTTAAGATATGCACCGTACCGCCTGCCAGCAGCGTAGCATAAACCCCGGCCACGTTCTCCAGCAGTACCGCCAATGGCAGCACGCATAAATGCTGGTCAGTAGCGGATAAGCCAGTCGCCTGACGAATGGATTGCGCGACCGCCAGCATGGCTTGTGTGCTCAGACATACCCCTTTCGGGTCGCCTGTAGTGCCGGAAGTGTAGGTGATTTTGGCCGTGCCGCTTGGCAAAACGACTTGTGGCATGCGCACCCGCAAATAACTCAGAGTTTGTCCGGCGATTTCACAGGTTTCCTGCGCAATCACTTTATCGCCCAGCAAGTTTATAAAATGCACCGGCTTGTCTGTCAGCAAGGCCTGCACGCCTGCATCCTGCATCGCGTGCAGCATTTGCGCGTCGGAAAAGAAAAAAGGTAATGGCACGCAAGGGATTTCGCATGCCATCGCCGCCAAATCTGCAATAACCCATGCAGGGTTATTATCTATAGCCAAAGCCAGCGATTTTGTTCCTTGCAACCGCTTTTTGAATTCATTGACCAATGTCGGTAGGGAAGCATACTGAATCGCTATAGTCGTGCTTTTAAGCGCAATCGCATTAGGGCTACGTACTGCGTAGCTTTGTAGAATATCAAGCAACAAAACTTAAGATTACCTATTTAAACCACGCCACGCACGGCTACCACCTGGGGCTGGTTTTCATAATAACTCCCCCATTGGATCTGCTCTTCCGCACTCAAGCGCGACTTATCCGCTAAAGCGAGCGGATACACATCGCGTCCACCCTTGATCAGGCCGTTCTGCAAGCTGTGGTGCGCCGTGGCAACACACCATTTAACGCCCATATCCAGGCTTTGCTGTATCACATGCGCGATCAAAATACCGGCGTTGCGCGGATTTGCGACCGCCAGGTTGCCGATTTCGGTAATTTGGTCACGCGTGATGAGCTGGTTAAAGTGTTCCGAAAATACTTGCTCGACAGGTGCATCCAGATAATGCTCCAGGAATAAAGGCCCTTGCACCGCATCGCGCATACCAAAAGCAGCCATCAATATACCGCTCTGGTCGCGCAAGGCAATGAGCGTTGGCATGAATTGTGTGACATTGGCACCATACGCGCGCTTGAACACCTCACGGATAAAGGATTCCACCTCTGCGCGACAGTGCGCATCGCGAGTGACTACATGTGCGGTAATTTCCTGCATCTGGTATCTCTTGGGCTGTGCAAACGCACGAAGCATATAAGCCGCTTCAGCATGATATACATGATTACTTTGTAAACTGGTCAACATAATTGCTCGTTATTTCCGGTTAAATCAGATAACCAAGACCATGCACGTTGCATGCCAGAATAAAATCAATTTAAATTCATACAGTTAACCACATACATTATTCTATTATGCAATATTTTCATGAAAATGAAGTCGTTGCATTTGTAAACCCTGCAAAATTTGCATCATTCAAATACGTTCTTCCATTGCGAATAAAGCTGTGGCTCCATTAACTATATGATTGTTATTAGTTAATTAAAAATCCCACAGGCGGCCAACCACCTTGGCATAAGCTTTGCGGTTGAAATGAGATTCAAAAAATTATTATTAATGCTCATGCAACTAAAAAGTATCGGTCGGTTATTGCAATCCCGTTTATTGTGGATATACCTCTTATTCTGGTTTCTTTGCGGAATAACGCAGTTTTTAATTGCTGCTAGCGGAACAGGTTCCTGGGAAGGCTTTAAAGACGCTACTGTCACCGCCTGGTTATGGCTAGTGCCAATATTGCTGCTTCCTGCCTACACATTCCGGTGGGTCTCCTTGGCAGGGTTATTGATCTGGTTTACGGCTCTGCCAGGTTTTGGTTATTTTCTGATTTATCGCCAAGAACTCACGCAAAGCCTGATGATGATCATTTTTGAATCAAATCGGGCAGAATCGACAGAGTATCTGCAGAATTACTTCTCGCTCAAAATTCTATTTGGCTTTTTGCTTTTCACAATAATTCCACTATACCTTTGGATAAAAATAAAAGGTGCTCCTGCCAAGGAATATCCAGCTTGGGGGATTAGCGGGCTTGTTGTTGCCCTAATATTTGCCTTCCCTGTCAAAAAAGCCTTTTCAGAGCAATCCATTGATGCGGGATATAAAAGCGCCGCTTATCATCTAGGGGTTGCCCCACCCTGGCAGTTAGCTTTTGGATACTATCAATACCGGATCGAACTGGAAGAGGTGGAAAAAAATCTTTTGAATCTTAATAAAATTCCGCCAGCATCCAGTTTCAAGGAAGCGGCAAAACCGCTGCCGACCACTGTAGTATTAGTTATAGGTGAATCCACCAACCGTCTGCATATGAACCTGTATGGGTATGCGCGAGACACTAACCCGAAGCTGCAGTCCATTCGCAATGAGCTGGTTTTGTTTGACAATGTTTTTGCATCTCGCCCCAACACCATCGAAAGCCTACAGCAAGTACTGACCTTTGCCGACCAGCAGCACCCGGATTGGTACAAGACCAAACCTTCGCTCATTAGCCTGATGAAACAGGCCGGATACAAAACCTACTGGATCACTAACCAGCAAACGCTGACCACCAGAAACACCATGCTCACCACGTTTGCCAAGCAGGCGGATGCGCAAGTGTTCCTGAACACCTCCAGACGCCAGAACGCATATAGTTTCGACGAGAAAGTGCTTTACCCATATATGGAAACATTGGCCAAGCCGGATCAAAAGAAGCTCATCGTTGTACACCTGCTTGGCACGCACATGAAATACGCCTACCGTTACCCGGAAAGCTACGATTATTTTAAAGACAACCATGGCCTTGCTACCGGGTTATCAGCAGACAAAGTGCAAACCGTGAATGAATACGATAATGCGATTCGTTATAACGATGAGATTGTCTACCAACTCATCTCCAGCCTGAAAAGTCAACAGCAGCATAGCTTGATGGTATATTTCTCCGACCACGGTGATGATGTGTACGACTCGGTGACGCATGACTTTCAGGGTAGAAATGAAGCCAGCCCGACTTACCCGATGTATGCCATTCCATTCATTGTGTGGCACTCCGTCAACTGGTTCAGCGCGAGCAAATTGCACCAGCCGGATATTCTGCATCGGCAATATGACAACGCAGACTTTATTCACACCTGGTCTGATTTGCTGGGGCTCCAGTATGACGGCTTTCTGCCTCATGAAAGCATCGTGAATGAGCATTTTGCCGAAGATGAGATTCTGGTAGGTAATCCATACCAGAAGCATTTGCATCCGCTAAGCGGTACGAAACTCCGTACTGCGGCTGCAGGGCATTAACTCATGTCGCAACCAATCTATATTTCGGCAAAGCACCCCACAGTATGGTTACTGTTATTTGCGGTACTTTTATCCATTATCTGTGCTGCCCAGTGGAGTAACCTGGATTTGCGGATCGAGGATTACTACTATGATGCGGCGCACCAGACGTTTTACTGGAAAAACGCCTGGTTTGCCAAAGTATTGATGCACGAATACGTGAAGACTTTTTTAAGCCTTATAGGCGGAGGAGTTGTCTTGATCGTCGTGATAGATGGGTTGCGCCCATTGCCAGTTATTGATACCGCCAGACGTTTGCGTTTAAGGTTTGTTGCATCGTCTGTAATGCTTATCCCATCCACCATTTCCCTGCTTAAGCAATCCTCCCCGTTACATTGCCCATGGGACATCGTACGTTATGGCGGTGAAAACCCTTATGTAAGACTGATGGACATGGCCTCCATCCATCAGAGTCCCGGGCACTGCTTCCCTGCTGGGCACGCATCCAGCGGATTATGGCTAGCGGCGTTTTGTGTGTTCTGGCTACCTCACGCCCCTCAAAAAGCATTGTTTGTATTTATGTCAGGATTAAGTGTTGGCGTGGTGCTGGGCTGGGTACAGCAGATGCGCGGAGCACATTTTTTGACTCACACATTGGTTTCGGCCTGGATTGCCACATTCATCATCCTAATTTTGTTATCCGTTTTCAAAGAAATACAAGTTTAAATGTCATTGTTCAGTCGTAGTTTCTCCATAGTCAAATCCATATTCACACCACAAGTGTGCTCTATATTGTGGATCACCCTATTTATCATGCTCACCGGCAATTCGGCGTTGTTTGGCCATATCCATAAATTGTATGCGTTTGATAAGCAACACTTTTTATTTTTAATTTCTCTGGGGTTGTTCTTCACACTCACTACCGCTATCTTCTTTTTGCTTCTGGCCTATGGAAAAAGGGCACGCTGGGTGCTGGCATTCTTTCTAATCGCGGCCTCTCTGGCCGCGTATTACATGGATACCTACGGCGTCATCATTGACACAGTGATGTTCGATAACATCTTTCAGACCAACCGCCAGGAATTGATGGGGCTGGTAACTGCCAAGATGCTATTCCGGCTGGGCATATTTGGCATACTCCCTGCCTGGTTGGTATTGCGCGCCAAATCTTTTCAGCAAGCTCCTACCGAACGATACGTTTCCCGGTTGGCGCTGGTTGGTGTTCTATCCTTGCTTGCGATGCTCGTCGTGATTCCGTTCACCAGTGCTTACGCATATTTCATTCGCGAGCATAAGGTCGCCCGCATGTATGCCAACCCGACATTCTTTACCTATTCGGCCATCAAATATCTGACGCAAGGCCTGACAACAACCAAGATCACAGATATTGCGCCTGTCGCTGAAGATGCGGTGGAAATTGGCCCGCAAAAGAAGCATGAACTGCTGATTATGGTGGTAGGCGAAACCGCCCGTGCAGATCGCTTTTCGCTTAACGGCTATCACCGTATCACCAACCCGGAACTCGCCAAGCAGGATGTATTAAGCCTGCGAAATGTATCCTCCTGCGGCACTTCTACGAGCGTTTCCATCCCTTGCATGTTCTCGGTGCTTGGCCGAAAGGAATATGATAAAGACAAGGCGCTTCGCATGGAGAACGCGCTGGATGTATTGGCAGATAACGGTATCAGTATCCTTTGGCGGGATAACAATTCTGATTCAAAAGGCGTGGCAACGCGTATGCAGTATGAAGACTTTAAAAGCCCGACACTGAATCCAGTGTGTGCGGATGAATGCCGGGATATAGGCATGCTGAATGGTCTGGACAAATATATCAAATCGCAAAAAAACAAGGATATTTTGATTGTACTGCATCAGATGGGCAACCATGGGCCGGAATATTACCGCCGCTACCCAAAAGAATTTGAACGCTTTAAGCCAGCTTGCCAAACAGGCGAACTGAGCACTTGCACGCAAGAGGAAATCAACAACGCTTACGATAACGCGATTCTTTACACCGACTATTTTTTATCGCAAGCGATCAAATTCTTGAAGAAGTATGACAATACCCACGAGACTGCCATGCTTTATGTCTCGGATCACGGCGAATCCTTGGGGGAGCATGGCATCTACCTGCACGCGATGCCCTACATGATTGCTCCCAAGGAGCAAACCCATGTGCCAGCGATTATCTGGATGGGCAACCATTTTGATTACAAGCTAGACCAGCTAAAGCCGTATCAGGATGCAGCGCTAAGCCACGATGACGTGTTTTGTACCTTGCTGGTGGCGTATGAACTGGATTCGAAAACCTGTAGCACCAAGCACAATATGTTGATGCAGAATCTAGACATCCAAGCCATGCTAGCCGATGATTTACCGCATGGCTAAATTAGCGACAATCCATATTATCCGGCGGCGCAGACAACACTCGATCGCCATTCAGCCATAATAGTGGCTGAACGCGCTCATCCACCTTGCAGGCCTCCACGTAACCAATGGCACCCGATGTTTGCGCCACATAGCGGATTACCGCCTCTTCGGAATTAACCACATGTGGTGGACGTATGCCGTTGAAATACAAGCCGTTCCAATAATCCACCTGCTCAGCAGGCAAGCTGCCCAGCACACCTTGCGAAAACGCACGCCGTAGCGCATGCTCCGTCTGCAAATTCACCGGATAAATACGCTTGCCGTTTGGCCAATATAATTGTTTTCTAAGATAAACCAGCTTCAACTTGCCAGCGGCAAGCTGCAAGGTATCTGTGTCCTGATTCGCTGGTACCACAATGGCAATCACCGGCGTATGCGCCGGCTCCTCAGCATGCACCAGCCACATTGGCGCAGCAAGCAGCATAAGGAATAACAGTATTCTTTTTACTGGCATATCAGAACAGAATCGCAAATGAACCGACAAAACCGCGTGGCGCCTCAGGCTGATCGCCGCTACCGCCAACGAACTCCAGTTTCAGCAATTGTGTTGGTTTCATGCGCCAGGTCAGACCCGTCAGCCAACGCTCGGAACTTCCCTCGTTCGGGCGCTGCATGGTCTCCAGCCGCGTGAGCCAGTACCAGTTGTTCCTGATCGGCACAGCCGCCTGTAGATAGGCACCACTGCCGCCATCACCGCCGCCTTGCGTAAAGCGCGCAAAGCCTTCACCGCTCAGCTCCACCTCGCCCACGTGTGTCACAAAATCCACCCCTAGCATGCGGTAGGTCTTGTCGCGGCCACCCAAAGCTTCTATATGCTTCTCCCTAAAAGAAAGCAGGGAAACCCCCACGTTCCATTGCTTGCTCAAAGCAATGCGAGCTCCGTGTACATGTTCAAAAGGCAAATCGTATTCGTCATCTTCCTGATCTTCTAACACTTCGGTAAACAGCATATAATCCAGCGCAAATTCGCCCGCTGGCTTGCTGCCATGCAACATCAGGCCATTTGTCGCAGTGGGGAATAAGCGATAAGTTGCGATTGGGCGCGTACTTGTCCACACCAGAGGGCTGGCATGTAACAAATTCCAGCGGCTGTTAGGCGTCAGGAAGCGCCCCACGCGCAAATTCACGGTCTCGGAAAAGTTGTAGTCCAAGTACAGGCGCTCCAGGTCGACATGCGATTCCTTGCTATTGAATTTGCGGTCATCGTTCCAGGTTAGCGGTTCCTCCAGCTCCAGCTCGCCAAAAAAACTCCAGCGGCTGTCACTGTTCCAGGTCAGCAACATGCTGACTTCGTTCAATGCGGCTTCGGCTTCCTGGTCGCGATGGATGGTGACGCCTGCGCTGGAATATCCCCCTAACTTGAAACCGTTCCAGAACTCATCAAGTCCTGTCTCCTCTGCCAGCGCGAGCTTGCACTGAAGCAACAGGCTGGCTACACTGAGCAGACCCACCGCAATCATTTTTAATCGGGTTATCATCATCATGAAATTCCACAAATATGTGGCTGAAAATACTATTTTCGCATTTAACGCGCAAAATGCATAAAGGAAACACGAAACAACTGACCATTCGGCAGCTTCTATTGCTGGCTTTTTTGCTGGCAGGGCTATTGCCCGCCATGGCAGTCAGTTTTTTAAGCTTTTACCAGGCCAGGAATGCGCTGAAGAAAGAAATCACGCAGGACATGCAAACCCATGTGCAAGCCATTGCCAACGATGTGGCACGCACCATGGCCGAACGCATGCATAACGTCAGCACCTGGAGCCAGCTTGAGTTGATGCAGGAACTGCAGATTGGTGATGTGGACAAGCGCCTTTCCAGCTTTTTGCAAGAGTTGAAGCAAAACTACGGCGACATCTACACCAACATCGAAGTCGTCAATTTGCAACAACAGATTATCGCGTCCAGCGATCCGCAGCATGTCGGACAAACTTCAGCCAAATTGCCAACTTGGTTTGAAGTCAACCTGAACCATTCCCCTATTCAGCTATCCCCCGTCCGCAACAACACCTTGGCAATCTCTCACGGCATCATCGACACACAGACCCGGCAACTGGTTGGTTATCTTATCGCCTATTTCAACTGGCAGATCGTGCAAAATCTGCTGGCCAACGCCGTTGTGCCACCCAATGCTGCCGCCCTGCTGGATGAAAAGAGGCAACCAATCGCACAAACCGGCAACTGGGCGCAGGTCGAAAGCAGTCATGTAATGGCAGTCACGGGGAACATGCCCGCCAACACCCCCATGCCCGATTGGCAGCTGCAATTGCAAAAAGCACACTCTGTTGCCAGCGCGCCGGTACATCGGCTGGGTTACGTCTTTGTGGCTTTGCTTTTCGCCACCTTGCTGCTGGCCGCCTTTATCGTTATCCCCCTTGCCAGCGCCATCACCCGTCCGCTAGAGACACTGCGCCGGTTTGTAAAAGACGCCAAACCCGCGCCCGACATCCACGCACCGTCCGGCGGCCCGCCGGAAGTGCAGGCACTAAGCAGCGCATTTGAAACCATGCTGCACGATTTGGACAGTAGCCAGCAACAACTGACTCGCGCCGCCAAGCTGGCAGTAGTGGGCGAAATGGCGGCGGCCATGAGCCATGAAGTGCGCACCCCGCTGGGCATTTTGCGCTCCTCGGCCGATTTGCTGAAACGCGAACCAGGTCTCAGCAAAGAAGGCCACGAGGTCGTTGGCTTTATCGTTTCGGAAACCGAGCGGCTCAATAATCTGGTCAGCAGTTTGATTGATGCTGCAAGGCCGCGACCGCCCGCCTTCAAGCAACTGGATATTTCCGTTTTAGCGGCGCAGATTGTCGCCATGCTCAAGCCGCAAGCCGATGCCAAAAACATCAATATCAAACTCGATGCCCTAGAAGCCAGTCTGGATGCGGACTCCGGGCAGATGATGCAAGTATTGATGAATTTGATCCAGAATGCGATACAGGTTTTGCCACAAGCCGGACAAATCGAAGTCAGTGTTAAACCTCAGGCCGGACAAATTGAGATTCACGTAGACGACAATGGTCCAGGTATCTCTTTTGAGAATCAGGCGCAGATTTTCGAGCCTTTCTTTACCCAGCGTGCTGGTGGTGTGGGGCTGGGGCTGGCTATAGTACGGCAAATCATCCAGGCGCATCATGGCAGTATCAGTTATACGCCTAGCCATTTGGGCGGCGCAGGGTTTACAATTCGCTTGCCTTTGACGCAATCCAGCCATGACACTTAAATCCACCCATGACACTTAAACGCATTCTCGCCGTTGATGACGAGCCGCACATGCGGCGCTTGCTGGAAATCAGCCTGAAGCAGGCCGGTTATCAGCCCGTGCTGGCCTCAGATGGCCGCGAGGCGCTGGATGTTATCAAGTCACAAGCCATCGATCTGGTGGTGAGCGATTTACACATGCCCGGCATGAACGGGCTGGAGCTGCTGCGCACCCTGCGTGAAACCAACGAGCACCTGCCGTTCATCATAGTGACGGCGCAAGGCGAAATCAAAACCGCCGTGGAGGCCATGAAGCTGGGCGCAGCCGATTATATTCTGCGGCCATTCGATCTGGAAACGCTGGAACTTGCAATTACCAAAGCGCTTTCGGTGGAAAAACTCACGCGCGAGAACGCTTATCTCAAATCCGCCAGTGCTACAGAAAATACGTTGCTGGTGGGCGAGAGCGCCGCGATGCAGGCGCTGAAGAAAATGATCCAGCAAGTCGGACCGGAAAAAGCCACCGTGCTGATTACTGGCGAAACCGGTACCGGCAAAGAGCTGATTGCGCAGGCCATTCATCAGGCCAGCCCGCGCAAAGGCAGCTTGTTCGTTGCGATCAACTGCGCAGCCATCCCTGCGGAAATGATGGAATCCGAGCTGTTTGGTCACGAAAAAGGCGCATTCACCGGCGCGCAGAAAGAGCGCATCGGCAAATTCGAGCTGGCCGATGGCGGCACGCTATTTCTGGACGAAGTGACCGAAATGCCCATCCAGCTGCAAGCCAAGCTGCTGCGCGCCTTGCAGAGCAATGTGATTGAGAAGCTGGGTAGCAACAAACAGATTGCGCTGGATATACGCGTGATTGCCGCCACCAACAGAGCGCCGCTGGAAGCCGTGAAGGAAGGCAAGCTGCGCGAAGATTTGTACTACCGCTTGAACGTATTTAGCATCCAAGCACCGCCCTTGCGCGAGCGGCACGGCGACATCCGGCTACTGGCCGAATACTTTTTGGGCAAACAGCAAACCCGCCTTTCGCCGGAAGCGCAGCAAAAACTCAACCAGTACGACTGGCCCGGCAATGTGCGCGAGCTGGAAAATATACTGGAACGCGCGGCGATTCTAGCGGGGCGCGATACCGTGTTACCCGAACATCTGCCTTTAAACACCCCCTCTGTAAGCCGCATGGATATTGGCTTGCAGGCCGACGATTCCACCTCGCTTTCTATCCCGCAAGCCGTTGCGCTCATCGAGAAACGGCTCATTAGCGAGGCGCTGGCCGCCAGCAAGGGCAACAAAGCCAAAGCCGCCAAACTGCTGGAAATCAGCGAACGTTCGCTGTGGAATAAGCTCGACTTGTATCAATTACGCTAAAAACCTCTCACATACCCTTTCACAACAAAAAAGCATTTGACAAGAATACTTAACACCGTTAAATTAACATCGTTAAGTTTACCATAACCATTATGGCCCCCAAACCGAAAACCGAAGCCGAGAAACAGCAACTGCGCAAGCTCATCATCGATGCCGCGCGCGATTTGTTTGTCTCGCAGGGTGTAGAGGCCGTGAGCATGCGCGAGATTGCCAAGCGTATCGGTTATTCCGCCACCAGCATTTACCTGCATTTTTCGGATAAAAAAAACCTGCTGCGCGCAATCTGCGAAACGGATTTTCTGCTGTTGGCCAACACACAAAAGCATATCCTCGAGATTGCCGATCCAATCGTACGGCTGAATGCGCTTGGGTTGGGTTATGCGCAGTTCGCACTCAGCCACCCTAACCATTACCGGTTGATGTTCATGACCCCGCACGAACCACTGACGCCAGACAGCGTGGACCTGCAGCAAAACCACCCGGAGCAAGATGCCTACTTCCAGCTCAAATCCAGCGTACAAGTGGCTTTTGAGGCAGGAAAATTCAAGCCGGAATTTACCGACCCCGACCTGATTGCCCAAACCGTTTGGGCGGGCATGCACGGCGTGTGTGCGCTGGAAATCACGATGGCGAAAGATTGCTGGGTGGAGTGGCGCACGATCGAATCACGCATCAAAACTATGCAACATACTATGATGAATGGCTTATTGAAATGACTTTAATAAAAATAAAATCTTATCTAATTATTTTGGCATTCGGCGCACTACTGAGCGCTTGTGAAAAACCGGCAGAACCGCCCACGCCACCACGCCCTGCGCTGGTCATCATCGTCGGCAAGGGCGATACACAGCAGGGCTTGGCACTGGTGGGCGAGGTGAAGTCGCGCTACGAATCGAATCAGGGTTTTCGTATCAGCGGCAAAATTGTGGAGCGAAAAGTAGAAGTTGGCGCGCAAGTCAAAAAAGGGCAAATCCTCGCCAGGCTGGACATCACAGACGCGCAGCTGTCCGCCTCCGCCGCGATAGCCGACCTGCGCGCTGCAGAAGCGAATTACGCATTGGCCAAATCGGATGTGGAGCGCCAGCGCCAACTGGTCAGCAAAAAATTCATCTCGCAATCGGCACTGGACAAATACGAAGCCCAGTTAAAAACAGCCGAAGCCCGCGTCAACCAAGCCAACGCGCAAGCAGCTGTTTCGGGCAACCAGTCGCGTTATACCAATCTGGTAGCAGATCGCGACGGCGTGATTACCCAGATTCGCGCTGAGCCGGGCCAAGTAGTGGAAGCCGGTGAGACGGTCGCCCAAATCGCGGACAACCACCAGATTGAAGTTGAAATTGCTGTGCCAGAATCACGCATGGCCAACGTCAAAACCGGGAATGCTGCCATGATTACCTTGTGGGCAGAACGCAGCCACAATTACAGCGGCGCGGTGCGCGAGATTGCCCCCGCTGCCGATTCCACCACGCGCACCTTCAATGTGCGCGTGAAGTTTGACCAAGCGGACGACAAGGTGCGGCTGGGCATGACAGCAGGTGTCATATTTGCCAACGCACAAGATGAGGAAGTCCAAAATGCGCAAATCACCGTGCCCAACAGTGCCGTGACTCAAAAACGCGGGCAAACTATCGTCTGGGTGATCGACAAACAAGGCATCGCCAAGTCACGCCCTGTCAGCATCGGCGATTTCACCGAGCAAGGCGTAGCCATTAAGCAAGGGCTGCAAGGCGGTGAAATGGTAGCAGTGGTGGGCGTACATACGCTGATTGAAGGTCAGCACGTCACCCCCAAAACACAACAGGCTGCCCTGCAATGACCACCGAATCCCCAACCTCGCGCTTTAACCTTTCCGAGTGGGCGCTCAAGCATCAGACACTGGTGTTGTACCTGATGCTGCTACTCACCATCACCGGCCTGTTGGCTTATACCAAACTCGGTCAATCCGAAGACCCACCATTCACCTTCAAGGTCATGCTGGTGCGTACTACATGGCCAGGTGCATCGGCTTACGAGGTTGAACAGCAGATTACCGACAAGCTGGAGAAAAAACTGCAGGAAACCCCGCATCTGGATTATTCCAGCAGCTATTCGCGCCCCGGCGAATCGCTCATCTTTCTAGTGATTAAAGATGATACGTTTTCTAAGGAAATCCCCGAAATCTGGTACCAAGTACGCAAGAAAGTGGGCGATATCCGCCACACCTTGCCGCAGAACATCGAAAGCCTGACTTTTAACGACGAATTCAGCGATGTCTATGGCAGCATGTATGCGCTGACTGGTGACGGCCTGGATAACTTTGGACTGAAACAGCAGGCGGAAATTATCCGCGCAGAATTGCTCAGGACGCCAGACGTTGCCAAGGTAGATTTCTTTGGTGAACAAAAACAGCGTGTTTATATCGAGATCTCCAACGCAAAGCTAGCCAGCATCGGCATCAACATTCCCACGCTGGTCAATCTGGTGCAGACACAGAATGCCGTGGTGCGTGGCGGCACTTACGAATCGCCGCAGGAACGTATCCGCATTGACGTTTCAGGCCGCTACGATGCCCTGAGCGACTTGCGCGAACTGCAATTGCGCGCCAATAACCGTGATTTCAAGCTGGGCGACGTGGCGCGTATTTATCGTGGTTATGAAGACCCGCCGCGTGACATCGCACGCTTCAACGGGAATGAAACCTTGCTGCTGGGTGTGAGTATGGTGGAGGGCGGCGATGTGATTGAACTGGGCCATGCGCTGGATGTGAAAATCGCTCGTATCCAGCAGCAATTGCCGGTAGGTGTCGATCTCAAACCCGTGACGCTACAGTCACGCATCGTCGGCAATTCGGTCAACGATTTTGTCAAATCGTTGATGGAAGCGCTGATTATCGTACTGGGCGTCAGCTTGCTCTCATTGGGCATACGTACCGGCATCGTCGTTGCCATTTCCATTCCGGTGGTGCTGGCGGCTACCTTTCTCATTATGTGGCAGATCGACATCGGCCTGCATAAAATCTCGCTGGGTGCGCTGATTCTAGCGCTGGGCCTGCTAGTAGATGATGCCATTATTGCGGTAGAAATGATGTCTTCCAAGATGGAGCAAGGCTGGGATCGCGTCAAGGCTGCCTCGTTCGCTTATACCTCCACCGCCATGCCCATGCTCACCGGCACGCTGGTCACCGTGGCAGGGTTCCTGCCTATTGCCACTGCAGCCTCTTCCACGGGCGAATACACACGCTCCATCTTCCAGGTGAGTGCAATTTCCCTACTGATTTCCTGGTTTGCTGCGGTGATTTTCGTGCCATATTTGGGCTATCACCTGCTGCCGGATTACCACGAAAAACCCAAGCCAAACAAATTCACGGTATGGCTGAAAGGCTTATTCCATGCGGCTTCTGGCGATGCTGAAAAAGACCATGCTGTGCATCACCACGACATTTACAACACCGCGTTCTACCGCGCGTTCCGTAAAGTCGTTACCGCTTGTGTGCGCTACAACAAAACCGTGATTGCCATCACCCTGGTGCTGTTTGTAACCGCCGTGACTGGTTTTGGCAAAGTGCAACAGCAATTTTTTCCCGATTCCACGCGGCTGGAGCTGGTAGTGGATTTTCGCATGACCGAAGGTGCGAGCTACCAGGCCACCAACGCTGAAGTAAAAAAGCTGGAAGCTTGGCTAACGCAATGGAGCAAACAGCATCAAGGCATTGATAACTTCGTCGCATACATCGGCACTGGCGCGCCACGTTACTACCTGCCTCTGGATGTGCAACTGCCGCATCGTGGCTTTGCGCAAACCGTGATTCTCACCAAATCTTTAGCCCAGCGCGAGGCCTTGCGTAGCGATTTGCTGCATCTATTCGAGACGGATTTCCCCAACTTGCGCGCCTCGGTATTGCGGCTAGAGAACGGCCCGCCGGTGGGCTTTCCGGTGCAGTTCCGTGTGAATGGTTATGACATCCCCAAAGTGCGTGAAATCGCCAACCGAATTGCCGCCATCATGCGTGAGAACCCGAACCTCAGGAACGTGCAACTAGGGTGGGAAGAGCCGAGCAAAGTCATCAAGGTGCAAATCGACCAGGCCAAGGCACGCCTACTGGGCGTCAGCTCGGTAGATATTGCCTCCGTCCTGAATGGCGCCATGAGCGAGCTTTATGTGACAGAGTTCCGCGAAGGCAATGAGCGTATTGATTTGGTCGCGCGCGGCCCGGAAATAGAGCGTACCCAATTATCACACCTGGCCAATCTGATGGTGATTACACCCTCCGGCAAAGGGATCCCACTATCACAAGTGGCGACCATTCACTCTGACTTCGAAGAAGGCGTCATCTGGCGGCGCAATCGCACGCCCTCGCTGACAGTGCGCGCGCATCTGCGTGGCGATATTCAAGCACCGGTAGTATCAGCCCAAGTTGAGGAAAAATTGATTCAGCTTAAAGAAAACCTGCCGCTGGGCGTTATTATTGAAACAGGTGGTGCGGTGGAAGAATCCGCCAAGGGTGCAGCCTCAGTTGCTAAAGGATTCCCACTGTTTTTGCTAGTAGTGCTGACCTTGCTGATGATTCAGTTACAAAGCTTTTCGCGTATGTTTTTAGTGCTGTTGACGGCACCATTGGGCCTGATCGGTGTCACAGCTGCGTTACTGCTGTTCAACCAGCCGTTCGGGTTCGTCGCCATGCTCGGCACGATTGCCCTTTCCGGCATGATCATGCGCAACTCGGTCATTCTGGTGGATCAGATCGATCAGGACAAAGCCGCCGGCATGGCATCGTGGCAGGCGATTGTAGAATCCACAGTACGACGCTTCCGTCCGATTGTACTGACAGCCGCCGCGGCGATTCTGGCGATGATTCCGCTGACGCGCAGTGTATTCTTCGGCCCGATGGCGGTGGCAATCATGGGCGGACTGGCAGTAGCCACCTTACTGACGGTGCTGTTCCTGCCCGCGCTTTATGCGGCCTGGTTCCGCATCAAAGTGGATGAATAAACCAGTATAATTACGAACAACTTGAACCACAACTTGAACCATAGAATGACGATTATGCAAACAACAACCGAAAAAGCGCGATTCAACATGATCGAACAACAGGTGCGTCCTTGGGACGTGCTGGATCCCGCTGTGCTGCAACTACTGAACGACATACCGCGTGAGGCTTTTGTGCCCAAAGGCTATGCCGGTTTGGCATTCGCTGACATCGAGATCCCGCTGGGACATGGCCAGCACATGCTCAGCCCCAAGCTGGAAGGCCGCATGCTGCAAAGCCTGAGCCTGAAAAAAACCGACCGTGTGCTGCACATCGGTACCGGTAGCGGCTACTTTGATGCGTTGCTGGCTAAATCCGCCGCACATATCACCAGTCTGGAAAGCCATGCCGATTTAAGCCAGCAGGCCGCGCAAAACTTGGCCGCGCATAACATTCACAATGTCACGTTGCAAGTCGCCGATGGTATCGCTGGCTTGCCGCAAGCTGCACCGTTTGATGTGATTGTTTACACAGGCTCCAGCCCGGTTGAGCCTGCAGGCGTTCGCCAGCAGCTTGCCATTGGCGGCCGCATGCTGATCGTGCTGGGTGAAGCGCCGGTGATGCAGGCTACCTTGATCCAGCGTGTGACGCAAGATGCCTACCGCGAAGATGTACTGTTCGAGACTTGCCTACCACCATTCACCAACGCGCCGCAAGCGCAGAAATTTGAGTTCTGACCATGAGCCTGAAACTGGCTTTGTTGCTGTTGCTAAGCCTGCCTACATTCGCAATAGCAGAGGAATCCGCCAAGAAACAGGATCTTCTGGCCATTTATAGCCAGGCGCTGGCACATGATCCAGCGCTGGCCTCGGCCAAGAACGCCAATCTGGCCGCACAGGAAATCATCGAGCAAGGCAAGGCGCTGTATCGCCCTACCATCAACTTCAACGCCGGAGCTTCCGCATCACAGACACACATCAAGTTCACAGGTGCCGGATTCAACGCCTTTCGTGCGGAAGGCTCGCAGAACTTCCAGGGTTACCAATATGGTGTTGAGGCAAGGCAGCCTATTTATCGCAAACAGAATCTGGTACAGATGGACCAGAGCAAAACGCAGGTGAGCCAGGCAGATAAACAGCTCTATTTGAGCCAGCAGGATCTGATCATGCGCACCACACAAGCCTATTTTGACGTGCTGAACGCGCAAGACCGCATCGCCCTGATTGGTGCGCAGAAAACTGCAATTCTCAGCCAGCTGGACCAAGCCAAGGCCAACTTTGAGGTCGGCACCTCCACGATCACCGATGTCAATGAAGCGCAAGCACGCTATGATTTGATCGTAGCACAGGAAATTGCCGCCATTAACGAACATCAGATTGCCAAACGTGCGATTGAGGCTGTGACTGGCGAAATGCCGGGCGAACTTGCAACAGGCAAAACGATCATCGAGGTTGTACAACCTCCGCAAAGCATGCAGGATTGGCAGCAAATCGCCACAGAGAATAACCTGAACATTCAGATTCAGCAGGATGCGCTCAAGCTGGCAGAGCAGGAAGTGGAACGCGCCGAAGCAGGCCACTTACCCACGCTGGATGCGGTGGGCAGCTACACCAGCAGTTATGCCGACGGTGGTACCAGCGGTGTAGGCAATGACCTGCAGAACGCCACCATCGGCGTACAGCTGCAGATTCCGTTGTACCAAGGTGGCGCCATCAGCTCACGCGCCCGTCAGGCTGTGCTGAATAAGCAAAGAGCTATGGATGACGTGGAGATCGCACGCCGCCAGACCGGTCTTGATACACAGCGCGCTTACCTGAATCTGAGCACCAGCATTGCCCAGGTCAAGGCGCTGGAGCAAGCACTCACTTCCAGCCAGAGCCAGCTGGATTCTACAAAATTAGGCTACGAAGTTGGTGTGCGCACCAGCGTGGACGTACTGAACGCGCAACAGCAGTTATTCAGCGCGAAACGTGATTTACTTCAGGCGCGCTACAACTATCTGGTGAATGTCATTCGCCTGAAATTTACCTCAGGCGTACTGACCGAGGCCGACTTGCAGCAAATCAACCATCAGCTCGCCAGCGCCGATGCCAATCCATAAACTCGACGCTAACCATAGCCAGCTGGTCATTATCGACATCCAGCCAAAGCTCTGTGCTGTGATGCCGGAAACAGCCGTCAGCAGCACTTTGCAAAACACCGCCATTCTAGCTCAAGCCGCCAGCGCACTAGAAATCCCTATCACTGTCACCGAACAGTATCCGCAAGGCTTGGGCGAAACCGTGCCCGACATACGCGCTCACCTTGGTCAGATTTCAGCGATTACCAAAACCGCTTTTTCTGCCTGTGACGAGCCGAAGTTCAATCAACAACTGCACCGAGACAGACCTCAGGTTATCATTGCCGGGATGGAAGCACATATCTGTGTGCTGCAAACCGCGCTGGATCTGCTGGCTACTGGCAAGCAAGTATATGTGGTGGAAGATGCCGTGGTTTCACGCAACCTGGCCAATCAGGCTAATGCCTTGATGCGGCTGCGCCAGGCCGGCTGCGTCATCACCAATACCGAATCGGTGGTATTCGAGTGCTTGCGCAACGCGCAGCATCCGCAGTTCAAGACTCTTTCTAAATTGATCCGCTGATGCCTTTGCGCCGCCTCATTTTCATCGGCTTGCTTCTTTACGGCGCTTACTACTACTCCTCACATCGCGAAATACGCCACAACCCCGGGGTACTGGCTTCCGAAGCTCCCATTCAGAATGCCACGGATGCAGAACCCTTTGCCTTCAAGCATTACACCCTCACACCGCTGAACGATTTCGAAATCACCGCACGCGTCCTATCCGTCTCCAAGTATCTTGCAGACAAGGAATCTGACATTTCCCCCATCGACCTGGCATTAGGCTGGGGACCCATGTCCGATCAAACCATTATTGATCAAATCGACATCAGCCAGAGCGGGCGTTTTTATTACTGGCGCGTCAAAACGTTTCCCATCCCGCGCAAGGAGATTGAGACAAATAGCGCCAATATGCACATGGTGCCGGAGAATGACCATATTGCCGAACAATTAAAACAAGCACGAGTTGGTCAAATCATCTCCATCAAGGGCTACCTCATCAAGGCAAGCGGGCAAAACGGCTATGTCTGGAATAGCTCCCAAACCCGGACTGATACCGGTAGAGGGGCGTGTGAGCTGGTATTTGTCAGAAGCGTTCGCTTGAGCTAGACGATGCGCTTTTCAGCGCTAGTTATTTCATCAGCATGACAACCTGCTGCACCAACCGCTTGCTGGCGCCGCCGGAAGTCTCGCTGAATTGCAGCGCAGCCGCTTGCATCTTTTCGCGCTTGGCCGGGTGATGCAGCAGATACAAAATCTGTTCGCGTAGCTCATCTTTATCTTTCACGCGTATCGCTGCGCCGGCGCGTACAGCAGTCTTGCTGGGTTCGGAAAAATTATAGGTGAACTTGCCGATCAGGATAGGCTTGCCCATCACCGCCGCCTCAATCAGGTTCTGCCCGCCGAATTTCAGCAGACTTCCGCCAATAAACGTGAAATCACAGGCTGCGTAATAGCTGAACATCTCGCCAAGACTATCGCCTAAAATCACCTGCGTGTGTGATGGCACGGTAGTAGTGAGCTGACTGCGGCGCTGAAAACTCAAGCCGCGGTCGCGTATAAGATCGGACACTTTATCGAACCGCTGCGGATGTCGCGGTACAATTACCGTCAAGATATCCAGTCCTTCTACCGCATCCAGAATGCGTCGTTCTTCACCTTCGCGCGTGCTGGCTGCCAGAAAAATCGGCTTGCCGGTTTCAAACAAGTCGCGTAGCAAAGCGCCACGCTCCGCGCTATTCTCCGGCGGCTTCACGTCATATTTCAGATTACCGATCACCGCAACCTGAATATTTCCCAGCAACCCCAGACGGTTAGCATCATCTTCAGTCTGGGCACATACCGCCGCAAGATTCTGCAGCCCTTCCCGCACCAGCCCGCCCAGCCGCGTGTAGCCTCTGGCGGATTCCTCCGACAAGCGCGCATTCGCCAGCAGCAAAGGAGTTCCCGCTTTTTTGCAGGCTGCAATCAGGTTAAACCACAGCTCGGTTTCCATAATCAGGCCGATATCCGGTTGAAAATGTCGCAAGAAACGGCGCACGGCAAACGGCAAGTCATAAGGCAAATAAACCTGCTGCACGGTTGCGCCAAACAGCGCCTTGCCGGTGGCGCGTCCGGTAGGTGTACCGTGCGTCAGCAGGATATGATGCTGCGGATACTGTGCCATTAGCGCGTGTACCAGCGGTTCCGCGGCGCGCGTCTCACCCACCGACACACAGTGCAGCCAGATCAATGGTCTCTTGGGCGGGTTGCTGAAAAACCCGAAGCGTTCGCCCCAATTTCTGAGATATTCCGGCTGCCGGATGCCGCGCCACAGCAGCTTGATGGGCACCAGCGGCAACAGCAAATATAACAATAAGGTATATAAGAATCGGTACATATGCAGGTGCATTCTCTCACAAAAATTTTCAAACGCCGAAAAATTTATGTATGAGTAAACACTTACCAAAGCGAAAATCCAAGTCTGTCGCGCTTTTACAAAAACGCAATACTTTTTACAAAAAATAAAATTAAAAATAATTCAAAAAAGAGTATTGACGCACACAAAATAAAGGCATAAATTCTCGCAAACAACACAATATCTTGTGTTTTACGGAGACTATTTCACACTAAAAACTTGGGCTCCGTCAAAATGTCCAAACAACAATGTAACCGGCTTGGCTGGCGACATAGATGCTACAACAACAATGGGGGAAAGAATGCTAAAAGCCATAGAGACACAAGCCAAAGATGTCTTGTCCGCGCATGACGATGCCGCTGCAATTCCGGTGCAATCGGTTTCGCTCGACATCTGGGACAAGAAATACCGCCTGAAAACCAAAACCGGCGAACATGTCGATAAAGACATGGATGACTCCTATCGCCGTGTGGCACGCGCCTTGGCTGATGTAGAAACCACCGAAGAGAAAAAGGCCGAATGGCACGAGAAGTTCCTGTGGGCGTTGCGTCACGGGGCAATTCCTGCTGGCCGCATCACCTCCAATGCCGGTGCGCAGGAGCATAAACCTGCCACCTCCACCATCAACTGCACGGTTTCCGGCGTGGTGGAAGACAGCATGGACAACATCCTCGGCAAAGTGCACGAAGCAGGCCTCACCCTCAAGGCTGGCTGCGGCATCGGTTATGAGTTTTCCACCCTGCGCCCAAAAGGCGCGTTCGTAGCTGGCGCTGGCGCTTACACCTCCGGCCCGCTGTCGTTCATGGATATTTACGACAAGATGTGTTTCACCGTGTCCTCCGCCGGTGGCCGCCGTGGCGCGCAAATGGCGACATTCGACATCAGCCACCCGGATGTGACTGATTTCATTAAAGCCAAGCGTGAAGCTGGCCGCTTGCGCCAGTTCAACCTGAGCTGCCTGATTACCAAAGAATTCATGGAGGCCGTAAAAGCCGATGCCGAATGGAAACTGGCTTTCCCTGTCACCGAGAAAGAATCCATCGTCGATGGCCTCAATGTCAATGATGAATCCCAGGTGGTGTGGCGCGACTGGCCGGTGAAAAACAAATACCTCACCAAGGCCGATGGCCCGGATGCCGGCAAAGTGGCTTGCCGCGTATACAAAACCATCAAGGCACGCCGCTTGTGGGATGTCATCATGAGCAGCACCTACGACTTTGCCGAGCCAGGCTTCATCCTGATCGACCGTGTGAATGAGATGAACAACAACTGGTTCTGCGAGAACATCCGCGCCACTAACCCATGCGGCGAGCAGCCACTGCCGCCATACGGCGCATGCTTGCTGGGATCAGTCAACCTGACCATGTTCGTGAAAAAACCGTTTACCGACGCAGCTTACTTTGACTGGGCAGAATACCGCGAAACCGTCGGCATTTTCACCCGCATGCTGGATAACGTGGTGGAGATCAACGGCCTGCCGCTGCAGCAGCAGCGCGACGAGATCATGCGCAAGCGCCGCCATGGCATGGGCTACCTGGGCTTGGGTTCTACCCTCACCATGCTGAAAATGAAATACGGTGACGAAGATTCCATCAAGTTCACCGAGGAAGTCACCCGCGTGATGGCCGAAGTGGGCTGGGATGTGGGCGTGCAGCTGGCCGAGGAAAAAGGCCCTGCCCCAATCATGGAAGACAAGTTCGAGGTCACCGCCGACATGATGCGCATGCGTCCGGAAATGGCGGCAGACGGCATTAAAGTTGGCCAGAAGATTGCCGGCAAGGTGCTGCTGGGCAAATACAGCCGCTATATGCAGCAGTTCCCCGAAGGCTTGCGCAACCAGATCGCGACCAAAGGCGTGCGCTTCACGCACCACAGCTCCATCGCCCCAACCGGCACCATTAGCCTGAGCTTGGCCAACAACGCCAGCAACGGCATCGAGCCATCGTTCGCGCACCACTATGCCCGCAACGTGATTCGCGAAGGCAAGAAATCCAAAGAGAAAGTGGACGTGTTCAGCTTTGAGCTGCTGGCCTACCGCGAGCTCATCAATGCGAAAGCCATGCCGGTCTCCACCAACCCGGATGAACAACTGCCGGATTACTTCATGGATTCATCCACCATCAAGGCCAAAGCCCATGTGGATATTCAGGCTGCCGCGCAGAAATGGATCGACAGCTCCATCTCCAAAACCATCAACGTGCCGACAGATTACGACTTTGAAGATTTCAAAGACATTTACCTGTACGCATACGACAAAGGCCTGAAAGGCTGCACAACGTTCAGGTTTAATCCTGAAGCATTTCAGGGCGTGCTGGTGACCGAGAAAGATTTGGAGAACACCACCTATAAATTCACGCTGGATGACGGCACCGTGATAGAAGCCAAAGGCAACGAAGAGATCGAATACGATGACGAGACCCACACGGCGGCTAACCTGTACGATGCGTTGAAAGAAGGGTATTACGGTAAGTTTTAGTGGTTAAAAATGGCTATGCTCACGATTGCGTTGTTAAAAAACAGTTTCAAATCCTCATGTACTGCCATGTACATTCCGGTTCAACACTGTTTTTCGCCTGGCACTCGCATCGCGCGCACCATTTTTACCGCACTAAAACCTAAAAATTAATCCCCTCGCCCCTTTTGAAGGGGAGAGGGCTAGGGTGAGGGGTTCAACCCGTTAAGATAAGCGTGAGGGGTAAAAACCCTCTTAGGAGAAACAAAATGACAATCAAAATCGAGAAAAAGATCACCGGCTACAACGTGGTCACCCCGGAAGATAAAGCCAAAGAAACCGCCGCCGCAGAGGCCGCTGCCAAGCAGGCAGAACAGCAAAAAGCCGAGGTGATTCAACTGGGCGAGCCATTAAGCCGCCCGGACATTCTGATAGGCAACACCTACAAGATTAAAACGCCGGTGACCGAGCATGCGCTGTACATCACCATCAACGATGTCATCATGAACGAAGGCACCCCGCAGGAACACCGCCGCCCGTTCGAGATATTCATCAACTCCAAAAACATGGACCACTTTCAGTGGATAGTGGCCCTCACCCGCGTGATGTCCGCCGTGTTCCGCAAAGGCGGCGATGTCACATTTCTGGTGGAAGAGCTTAAAAGCGTGTTCGAACCATCTGGCGGCTACTACAAACGCGGCGGCAAATTCGTGCCCAGCCTGGTGGCCGAGATTGGCGAAGTGCTGGAAAACCACCTGATTCAGATTGGCATGCTAAAACGCCCCGGTCTGGACCAGCACCAGCAAAAACTGGTAGACCAGAAAAAAGCCGAATATCTGGAAAAACACTCCATCAGTGAAGAAGAGATCACCACCGACGGCTTCCCCAAAGGCGCCCAACTATGCAGCAAGTGCCACACCAAAGCAATGGTGGTGATGGACAACTGCCTGACCTGCCTGAATTGTGGCGATAGTAAGTGTGGGTAAATAATGCAAAAAGAAAAAAGAGGCGCAAGCCTCTTTTTTCTTTTTATCTCTTAACTATTTTATGAATCTACTTTTGATACATACTCATCAAAATGATATTGAATTGCACCGTTAACATAATTTAAGTCAATATCTTCAGCAGCATTATTTAAAATTCCCATAGCTGTTTCTTTCGAAAGCTCTATCCTTGCGAAGTGAGCTTTTTGAAACACTTCGTCTAAATATATTGTGGATGGTGTAATTGATTCTTCAAATAATGCCAAGCAATTAGTTATTTTGACCCTCAAAACATCGTCATCAATCTTTGGCAAAGCTTCCTCGACTAAATTTAGTAATTGAGTTACTAAAGTTGCTTGATTTAGAAAATTCATTTTAAGTATTCCCCTGACAACCTGTAATGACCAGCACTCACAAAATCTATATATCCTTTGTCTCTCAGCACTTGCAGCTGCTGCCTAATTTTCTCTTTAATGTGCTTATTGTTTGGATGCTTTATTGATAACTGCGCTTCAAATGCATAAATGTCGTCCAATTTGAAACTGTTAGCGTTTAAGCGCTGTATGCAATTCATAACATCCAGCAACCACCCCCTACTCTCAATGTTTTTTGCAGTTGCTAAGAATTGGGTTTTGTTCCACTTCTCTTGAACCTTATATTTCTCTATTGGCTGGTAATTTTGTAAGAGCGAAATTTTTCCAGCAATTGGTATCTGACTAGCAAGAATATTACAACCTACCCAACCTGCACGCTTCGCATGCTGTGATAAAGGATTGCGCTTTTCAATAAATGCCGGTTGAAGAAAATAAGCAGGAATAGCCACTAAATCACGCACCTTAAAATCTGATGAATAATTTAAAAGAAAGAAATGTGGACTATTTGCATTACCTAACCTTTCTATCATTGACGAATATGCACCATCACTTATTTTCTTGCCAAATATTCCCTTTTTACTTTTTAGCTCAAATTCGTTTTTACACACAGAACAAGAAAAATCTAAAACTTTAGAATTTGCTTTTTCTTGTTTAAGAGAAGAAAGGCAATTCGGACAATAGCTTTCATGGGCAATCCAATTCTCGGTCAAGACCTTTGCTATTTGGGATGGGCTTTTATACTGACTAACCAAAGACAAATTCATTTGTAAATTCATAAATGCAAATCTCACTATTTTATTTGCCAGAGGCCAAGCAAGCGTAGGGCGGAATAATAAAATGTATTCCGCCGAATGTTGACCCTTCTTCTCGGATTAACATTACGCTCATGCGCCCTACATTGTAAAGCCCTCTCGTGCGCGCGCATTCATTATTAAAACACCTGCCCTGTAGCCCAATATCCATGCGGGTTTCAGGCCGATGATTTTGCTAATGAATCTTAAGCGAATCAATCAAAGAAAATAGCATGAAAAATAGGGGTCAGGCCCCAATTAACTGAAACTTAACACCCAAACCACCCCAATTTTCTGCCCTGTTGTTGAAGTTAAGTTTTAAGGAGGGGTTAGCTTATTCTTCAGCTTATTGGCGGCTTTTCAGCTTCTACAATGTCTCGATACACATGCCAAGTGGCATGGCCAACGATAGGCATGGTGATGACAAGCCCGACAAAATAGGTGGCAAATCCAAACACCACCAGCACAACGATGCAGAACCCCCAAAGCAGCATGGTAAGCGGGTTTTTTGCGCAGGTGATGATGCTGGCGATGGCAGCGGTGATGGCATCTGTTTTCCGCTCGGCCATGAGGGGGATGGCCACAACACTAATGGCAAACACAAGGCCGGCAAAGATGCCGCCAACCGCAAAATACACCATGGCGAACATAGGCTGTTTCAAGGTGAATACACTCTCTATGACCTCGGTAAGGCTTGGGAATGCGCTGTCTTGAAAATAGAGGGCAAAAGTTATCATGGAGGCACGCGCCCAGATGAGCAGGATAACGGTGAGCACGCCTGCAAAGATGCCTACATTGAGGATGTTTGCGCGCCAAGCGGTGAGGCTGGGCACAAGCGTGGGTTGTTGGCCGGATTCTATTTGCCGGCTTAGATCATAAAGCCCCATGGCAAGAAATGGCCCCACCAGCAGAAACCCGGTTACCAGGCCCGTAAACAATCCGTAGGCTTCATCGAATACAAATTTCATCACCCAGCCAGCCGCCGCAAAAAACGCTCCATAGAACAGGCTGGATAAACCAGCATGGCGTGTGTCCCGAATGCCTGCTTTTAGCCAGCCAAGAATGTGGCTTGGTTTAACGTGGCGAATAACAGGAAAGGTGCTTTGCGGGTTGGGTGCGGTTGGCGGTGGTTGATGGCTCATGGGTGGTTGCTCTCGTCTTTTACGGATAGTCAAATAAGCGAGGTTAATTATGCGGTAATTTTCGCTATTTTAGAACCCGTGGCTGATACGCCATTGTGTGGAAACAGCGTTAACGCATGCCCCATCCACCACATGCGCATTCATTATTAAAACACCTACCCTGCAAGCCAATATCCATGCGGGTTTCAGGCCGATGGTTTTGCTAATGAATCTTAATAGTGACAGGTCGCCCCGCCCTTAGCGAAGACGGACTTATTCCGCGTTTGCTAAAGTAGTTCTTCCACGTGTTTTTTGATATTAGCTGCCATTTTTTTGGTGGGCAGGTCGTTATCATCGCCGCCAAACGGGTCTTCAATTTCTTCGGCAATCAGCTCCAGGCTGGCAAGCACGTAAAAAATAAACACGACGATGGGGATAACGTAATAGCCCAGACTAAACACGTAGCCAAACGGCAAGGTCATGACATAGAAGAAGATGAATTTTTTGATAAAAGCGCTGTAAGAATAGGGTATGGGGGTGTTTTTGATACGTTCGCAGGCGCCGCAAATCTCGGTAAATGATTGCAGTTCGGCGTTGATGATAAAAAATTGGTCGCCGGTGATTTTGCCTGATGTGTAAAGCTGATTGGCTTTTTGAAACAATAACTTGGCTACTTGGTTGGGGTGGTGCTTGTGGTGATCTATTTCTAAATCCAGCCCTTCAAACAGCATTTGGCTGACTTCTTCATTGGCTAAATGTTTTGAAAGCACCGAGGCATAGGCCGGAATTAGCTTTTTAAAGAAGTCCCGGTCGCTTTCATTGACCAAATAAGCAGAGAGTTTTAGGGCGAGGTTGCGGCTGTTGTTAACCAAAGCGCCCCAGAGTTTTCTGCCTTCCCACCAGCGCTCGTAGGCAGTATTGGTGCGGTAAGCCAGTAAGAGCGACAATACAAAGCCCACGGTGGTGTGCATTAAGGGGATATTCTTCACATGACTTTTATCGGAAAGCTGCCAAAATTCCAATTCCAGATAGGCAATACCGCCAGCGTACAGCCCAATGAATATCATCATGGGAATGAGCCGTCGAAAGGTATCCGACTCATGAAAACGAAAGATAAAAGTAATCCAGTCTTTGGGGTTGTATTGAATCATGTGCGCCTTTCAGGGCATATTATTTGAACAGATCATCCAGCGGGTTTTTGCCGCTGCCGGAAGATTTGGCAGAAACGCGTTTGGCGATGAGTTCTTCTTCGATATTGTCGCGATAAAAGCTCCATTGCGCGCCGGATGTTTTGAAGCGGCGCCATAAATCCTCGCTCACGCCAGGGTATTCCAGCGCGCTGCCGTCATCCAGCTCCACCCGCAGCGTGCGGGTTTTGGCATCAAAGCCGATTGCGCGCAGTTTGCCCGCGCTGATTTTGGTCATTTCCATGTTGTTCAATTAGTATGGTTGCAGCCTTGCGGCTTGTAGATACGCTGTGTTGAGGGTGGGTATTTTGCCAATTTGTTTGCTGGCCTGGCGGGGCGTTTTACAAGCTCGCCACCACAATTGGGGCATATGCCTGCCAGTTTTTCATGCGCGCAGGTGGCGCAGAAGGTGCATTCGAACGAGCAAATCATGGCCTCGCTAGAATCGGGCGGCAGGTCTTTGTTGCAGCATTCGCAATTTGGTCTAAGCGCTAGCATGTGTACCCCCAGCTATGGATAGGACATATTACACCAAATGCATGCGCAAAATAACCTGCCCTGGAAGCCAAGCAGGATGCGGCTTGCAAGGCATGCTTTACGCTAATGAAATGGGCTGCAGGTTATTTTTTATCTTTGCCTATTTGATTACCAATCACGCCACCCACCACGGCGCCACCCACTGTACCCATGGTGCTGCCGCCTGTTAGCACAGAGCCTGCTACGGCACCCACACCTGCACCTATGGCGGTGTTTTTATCCCGGGTAGACATGCTGCTGCATCCGCCAAGCGCTACTGCTGCAATGAGGATGGCTGCGCTTGTAATTTGCTTGTATGTGATTGATTTGTATAAATATACTTTCATGCTGTCTTCTCCTTTATCAAAGTGATGATTACCCATTCACCGGCAGAACAATAACGTACCGCACTCTGCACGCTTATATAAACGGGAAAATATCCCATTAAGTTGACAGCGTACACCTATAAATTTGAGATGTCCAGCTTGCAGGGGAACAGAAATTTTTGGAATGAAAAGGGTGGTTCCGATAAAGCAGGCTATTTTAAATCAAAGGCATTGCTTAGATCGTTTGCGTTGGCATCGCGTTCGGCAAGCGGCTTGAGGTTGAAACGTTTTTCGATAAATTTGAGTATCGATGTCGTATCGTATTCGGTGTGGTCTACAAAGCCTCGCTTGGCGAAAGGCGAAATAACCAAAGCCGGCACGCGGCTGCCCGGCCCCCAGCGGTCTTTTACCGGTGGGGCAACATGATCCCAAAAGCCGCCGTTCTCATCGTAGGTTACAATCACCGCGGTGTTTTTCCACTGCGGGCTGGCTTCGATACGCGCCAGAAAATCTGCGATATGCTGTTCGCCCGAGAGCAAATCGGCATAACCGGGGTGCTCGTTCAAATCGCCGATAGGCTTGTAAAACGCCACAGCGGGCAGAGTGCCGTTATCGATATCCTGAATAAAATCTGCCTCGTCCTTTAAGTGCTTGGTGCGTTCTGCCGTGCCGGCAGCATAACGGCTAAAGTAGCCAAATGGCTGGTGATGGTATTGAAAGTTACTGGCAGGCTTGCCGGCCAGCGCGCTATTCCAGCCACCGGCGTACCATGCCCAGCTGATGTTCTTCTCCGCAAGGCGATCGCCTATCGTAGGCATGGTCTGCAATGGCAATTGCCTGCGGGGTGATGTGCCGCGCTTGAATGGCGGCGTGCTGGGCTGCAAGGTGTTCACGGCATATCCGTCTATCACCTGGGCGTCTTTCCGCAGGTTTCCGTTGGCATCCAGTTTGATAATGACTTTGTCTGGCGCATTTTCATAACGCGGCGTACATGCGCAGATAAGCCAGAAATGGTTGAGAAAGGAGCCACCGAACGCAGCCTGAAAAAAATTATCTGCTAGCGTGTATTTTTGCGCGTATTTCCACAGCGGCAGGTTGTGGCCTTCGTAATAGCCCATCACCAGCCCGCCTGCGTCCGAGACAGCGGCAAAGCGGTCATTTAACCCGCCATTGATCTGCGCCTGATGCTGGTAAAAGCGATGCACCAGATCGCCGGTTTTCTGGTCTGGCGGCACATACTGATTAATGGCAAACGGCTGGTTGGGCAAATCTTCTGGAAAGCGCGTATCGGGTTTATTGTGTTTTACGTCCATCACCCGCGGCAGCGTGGTGTAGAGTTTGCCCTCCAGATTGGTTTGAGGTGCGGCTTGCCTGGCCTGCGCCAGACCGTTGGCCCCGGGAAATTGTCCATAGAGATTGTCAAAGCTGTGATTTTCCAGATAAATCACAATGATGTGCTGGATTTTTTCAGCTTTATGTTCGCCGGCCGTAGCAGAGGCTGCCAGCAAAAACATCAGTGCCAGTATAGTGAGTCGCATGGCGGAGCATCCTGAAAGATAAGGAGATTGTGTCATGCTTGCGCGACAGATTGATGACTGTGCTGAATAATCAGTCGCTGAAAAGTGGCTGAGTACTCAAGAACCTTCTCATCTACCACCCTTTTCCGCTGAGCGATCCACGTTTGAGTGCGTCATCGCCAATAGAGATGCAGCGGCCATAGCCAAAAAAGCTGGAGCGTGTGCCTTTGGGGCAGCCTTCGGTTTGGGCTTGGGCTTCCAGCTTGGCTTTAGTAACAGCAGCTTTTTTGGTGTCTACGTATTCCCAATAACCGTTGGAATGCAGTATCACTTCTTCACCGCCTGCAGTAGTGGCGCGCATATCCTGTTCTTCCGCCATTGCCATGGCGGGCAAGGCCAACAGCAGCGCGTTTAGTATCCAGTGTCGCATGGGTTTCCTTTGGCTGATTTTTATAGTGGGTTGATTGTATATGCAAGCTGGCGACGACTCAATCTGGTTTTGGCACGCGGCTTGCTAATCCATATGCATGATAAGTTCGATCAATGATATTCATGCGGTATCGGAGGCGATTCGCGATGCGGTGGCGCCTGTGTTTTTGCTGACGGGCATAGGCTCGATACTTGGCGTGCTGATTGGCCGCCTGGGGCGATCGATAGACCGGGCGCGGCTATTGAACGAGATACCGCAAGAGCGGCGCGCGCACTTTAAGGATGAGCTATACATTATCGTACGGCGCACCAAATGGCTGCGCCGTGCCATTGCATTTGCCACGCTGGCTGCACTAAGTGTGTGCATTTCCATCGCCACCATGTTTGTTTCGGTGGAATCCGGCTTCAAGACGCCGCATATCGTGGCCATCACGTTTATCTCGTCCATGGCCTCGCTCATTATTGCGCTGATGTGTTTTATGCGCGAAATCGTGCTGGCCTCGCGCGAGGTGATTGTGCCTTTCAAGCACGATGCCCCTTAGGCCTTGTGCATCAATCAGGGGATACCCAGCACCCTGAGATATTCTTCCAGCGTGAGGGTGAGCCGCTCGAGCGAGTTGCCAACTTCATCCAGATGCGTATCGGTATCCAGGTGCAGTTTTTCCAGCAGCTGTTTGTGCTGTTCCAGCGCATCAAGATGCTCGTCCAGTTTGGCGTCTTTTAAATCCTTGGCCATGTCATTCTCCTTCACAGGCTTTTACTATAGCAAACGTGCCGTGCGATGGCTTGATGTATGACAATAAAATTTTGCCTCGTGCGCGCGTTCATTAGGCCAAACGATGCCCTAGGAGCCAGCCTGTATGCGGTCTGCAGGCATATGGTTTGACTAATGAAGCGTCATTGCAGCGCTTGAAGGGTGCTCAGCACGTCGGCACGGGTATTGGCGATATGCGCGCTAATGCGCTGCTCGCTCTGCTGGTTGGTGGCAAGCTGCTCCCAATCTTGCTGCCACACGGTAAAAAGCGCCGCGCTTTGCTGCATGTTGTCTTGGGGTAGCAGGTGGCTTAAATCCCGCACCAGCAGCACGTATTTCCAGCCTTCTATCGGGCTGCCGCGCTCCTGATCGGCTTGGTAGTGCGCATAGTTCACGACCGTTTGCAATTCTCCCAGGTTCTTTAGCACCTCGAACGCGGCATTGCGCATGTTTTCGTTGACCTCGTTGCGATGATCGCGCCAGGTGTTGTAGCTGAGGCCGCTGAGTGCGGTCAGCAAGCTGATTATCGCCACCAGATTGGTTTTAAGCTGCTGAATGATATTGATTTTTGCAATAATGGCCATGATGTTCTCCTGATTTTGTTCATGCTATTGGCTTAGTCGTAGTAAACGGCGATTCTTAACAAGGTTGCCTGTGTGGCGCGCCGGGTGTAGCATGCATTAACAGGCAGGAGGTGAGCACCATGAAACGATTGTTCTATATTGATTATCCGCAAGAGCATTTTGAGGGGCAGGCGCACCGCTACCGCTGCGCGTTCTGCAAAGAGGAAACCACCAGGATCAACGGCCGACTGGAAGGGCATTTGCCAGACTGTGAATACCGTATCGCGCTGGAAAAGGCCGGCTTTGAAACCAGCAGTGCCAGAAGCCGACTGGAACTGGATACCTCGGACGAAGAGGACTAAACCACCCCAAAATCAGACAAGCGCACCTTAAGTGCGCTTTTTGTTGTAAAAAATGATCACGTTATAACTTAAATAACACGCTTAACTCATTGTTGTATTGATACTTTATTTTTTCAGGCGTAGACTAAACCAGAACTTTCCCGATTTCTCTCACTTATCGGATGTGCAGGCGCATGCTTCTTGCACTTGATTGGAGAATTAAAATTGCAAAATAACAATAATTTCTGGAGAAATACCTGTCGTTACCCCGCGCCAACCATTGTTTGGCGCGCCCCTACTTTTTAGCCCGATTTCCCACCATGGATCTTTTTGCCATCTACAGCAAAACACCTAAAGGTATCCGCAAACGCAACTCCATGCTGGGGAGCCTGCTTTCGCCCGTGCAGTCCAAAGTGCTGGCGCTGATTGATGGTAAGGCTACCGTCAAAATGGTGCTGAACAGACTCGATAATGTCAACATTGATGATTTTGAACGGGTAATCAACACACTACAGCAAAACGGCTATATCGAAACGACAAGGGTAGAACCAGCGGAATGGCTGCCCACTGCCAACTTCACCCCAATGATTATCGAAGAGCTTAGCAGCCTGGATGAAGTAGTCTCCAAAGAGCAGCAGTCCAAGCAAAAAGAGAATGATCAAAAAGTAGAAGCTGCGCGGGCGCGTGCCGAAGCCAAGGTGAAAGCCGAACTGGAAGCCGAGCGCAAAGCCCGTGAAGCAGAAAATGCGCTCCAGAAACAAGAAGCTGAACGCAAAGCCAGGGAGGCTGCGGAGCAAAAAGCGCGCATCGAGACGGAACAACGCGCCAAGGCTGAAGCGGAACGCCTTGCCGCCGAACAAAAAGCCAAACAAGCGGCGGCCGAGCGCAAAGCCAAAGAAGAAGCCGAGCTAAAAGCGAAACTGGAGGCCGAAGCCAAAGCAAAAGCGGCTGCAGAAGAAAAAGCCCGGCTGGCACGCGAGGCGGAAGAAGCCAGACTGCGTGAAGAAGCCGAAAGGAAAGCCAAAGCCGAGGCAGAAGAAAAAGCACGCCTGGAAGCAGAGAGACGCGCCAAGGAAGAAGCGGAACGCCAGGTTGCCGAACAAAAAGCGAAAGAAGAGGCAGAGCGTCTGGCCGCAGAACAGAAAGCCAAAGAAGAAGCCGAACTGAAAGCCCGGCAGGAGGCGGAAGCCAAAGCGAAGGCCGAAGCCGAGGAGCAGTCACGGCGTGAGGCAGAACGCCTCGCCCGAGAGGCCGAAGAAGCGCGCCTGAAAGCAGAAGCCGAACAAAAAGCCAAAGAAGAAGCCGAGCGGCAAGCGGAAGAAGCCAGGAAAAAAGCCAAAGAGGAAGCCGATGCCAAGGCGAAAGCAGCCGCAGAGGAAAAAGCCAGGCAGGAGATAGAGCGGATCACCCGTGAGGCGAAAGAAGCCAAGAAACGGGAAGAGGCCGAGAAAAAAGCGAAGGAAGAAGCAGAGCGTCTAGCCGCAAAACAAAAAGCCGAAGAAGAAGCCGAACTGAAAGACCGGCAGGAGGCGGAAGCCAAAGCGAAGGCCGAAGCCGAGGAGCAGGCACGGCTTGAGGCAGAGCGGCTGGCACGTGAGGCGGAAGAAACCAGACTGCGCGAGGAAGCGGAACAGAAAGCCAGAGAAGAGGCCGAACGCATTGCCGCAGAGCAAAAAGCCAAAGAAGAGGCCGAAGAAAAAGCGCGCCTGGAAGAGGCAATGGCCCGCATGGATGCCGAAGAGCGCGCCCGTGCCGAAGCCGAGGAAATGGCGCGCCGCGAAGTGGAGCGCATGGCGCAAGAACTGGAACAAGCCAAGCAAAAAGTAGAGTCTGACAAAAAAGCCAAAAAAGAAGCTGAGAGAAAAGCCAAGGAAGAAGCCAAACGCTTGGCCGCAGAGCAAAAAGCCCATGAAAAAGCCGAGGCCAAGGCAAAAGCCGAAGCAGAAAAAGCCCGCCTGGCGACAGAAAAAGCGGCGCGCGAGGCTGAAGAAGCCGAGAAGAAACGGCAAGCGGAAGAAAAAGCACTACAGGCAGAAAGGCTGCAAGCCTTGATTCGCGCAGAGCAAAGGCAGGAAGCTGTCCACCTGAGAAAAATGGATCTGGAGCGGGCCGAAAGGAACGCACTGAAGGAAGAAGTCATCGTACTGGATGCTGCTTACGACGATTATGATGACGAGCCTGCGGCAGTAGACAGCATTATGCAGGAGATGGTGGAAGATGACGGGTTCGTGCCCACCGGCATGGATGAAGCGGAAGAACCGCCGCCCGAACCACCTGAAGATGACGAGCAACAAAGGTTACAGGCATTAAAACGGGTAGCAGCGGCTGAGCTGGAACAAAGGCAAAAACTCACCCTGCTGGAAAGAAAACAGGCGCTGTTGCGCAAGCTGAAGCAGCGGCTGGCGCGCCCGGCGAAGATGGTTAAGTCCACACTCATGACCGCCTCCCTGCTGGTGCTTCTGCTGCTATTCGTCGCGCTGGGCATGCTGCCCTATGTGCCGCTAAATACACTGGTGGAACCCGCCGAACGATTGGCGCGTGAGCAACTTGGAACCGAAGTAAAAATCCAGAAAGTCAGCGCTGCACTGGTACCAAGGCCGCACTTGATGTTGAAGGATGTAGAAGTCGGCACACAAAGACAGCGCATCGGGCAAGTGAATGTCTGGCCCGTGATTGGCAGCCTGAACGACGACCAGAAAGTCATGAAAATGCTGGAAATCCATGATGCCAACATTACCCACGAGAATTTTGGTCAGGCGCTGGGCTGGCTGAACGCGCTGGGGGATTCGCCCAAACTGAAAATCGAATCAATGCGGGTGAGCAACGTAGCGCTTTCCATACATGATATTGCAATAGGTGAGTTTGGGGGCGATGTGGTGCTATCCCCCGCCCATCGAGTGCAACACCTACAGCTACACAGCACAGATCAGAAACTGCACGTGCAGATAACGCCGCGCGATGACCATGCCGAGATTGTGCTGGATGCAGACCATTGGGCGTTGCCGTTACAACCCAGCATCAAGTTCCGCAAACTGATGGCTAATGGCATTGCCCGCAGTGATAAATTGCAATTCAGCCAGATCAAGGCAGAACTGTATGACGGCGAATTGGAAGGGCAACTCACACTGGGCAGATCGAATCAGTGGGATTTGACCGGCAATCTGCGACTGAAGAACGCCAGCGCATCGGAGATCGCACAGGCCTTTGGTAGCCCAATCAAGCTAAGCGGTCAGCTGGACGGACAAGCCGCCTTGAACAGTCATGCGGCTGAAGCAGTCAAGCTGGCCGCTAATACTAATATGTCGGCGGATTTCAACATCCGCCACGGTGAAATTGACCGACTGGATATGTCGCGGTTGGTGCTGGCAAAAAGAGGACAATCGCTGGCAGGCGACTCCACTCGGTTTGATAATCTGCAAGGCATGTTGCAGATCAGCCAGCAGCAATATCAATTGAGAAACCTGACCCTCAGCTCCAGGCAATTAAGTGCCAGAGGAGGTATGACGATCGCTGCTGACGGGGAAATCAGCGGCAACTTCAGTGCCAGCCTGGCAGCGCAATCACGCCGTTACGAGGCCGATGCGACCATTGGCGGGCGCGGCAGCGACATCAAGCTGCGTTAAAATTTTCTGCGCCACCACACTCTCTCGAACAAAATCCCATATAAGGGTGGCATAAAGAGTACGCGGCTTAACCTTCTTCTTCCAGATGCAGTTCTTTGACGTAGTAATAATGCTCGGCATGCCAGTACGTCAAATCTTCGGCATGGTGCAAAGCATAATCCAGGTCGCTGTATTCGCCTACCGGGTAGTTCTCTTCGTCCAATACTTGATAAATCGGCATCATTTGTTCCTTTCATCAACCAACGGGTGCTTTTAGTATTCCATCCGAACCTCAAAAGCAAACAACAAAATAGCGGACAGTTTCTGTCCTATCTCACACAATCAAGCCTCGCGTACGCGTTCATTGCTAAAATACCTGCCTTGGGAACCAATCTGGATGCGGCTTCCAGGCATGCAGTCTGCTTAATGAAAACACATATGGCTGCGCGCATTTTCTTTAAGGTTCGGTTACGCCAGCAGCATGTCTGACCACATTGATGACCGCGGCCGAGATCATGATGTATTCCATCAATATCAGCGGTTGAAGATACACTGGCGGAATGCCGCCCAGCGTGACAAGTGATAGCGTCAGCGCGTTATGCACCACGCTGATCAGCAAAATCAATCCGATAAAATGATTCCTCAACCCGAACAGGTAGCACAACGTTACAAAAAGCAATCCGGCAATAGTTTGAATATCCGCCCCCCCTGCCATCTGCTTGTTGGCAAGCGTCAAACAGACATACAAGCTGGCAAGTAAAAATGCTGCCGGCAGCTTGCTTGGCAAGCCGTCACCGTGATGCCTCAGGCTAAACGCCAGCCATGCGTGTGTTAAAAGTGCGTTGATCAGTTTCATATGCTTTGCCTCGTACCTGCTTGCTTCTATTTCTGCAAAAAGGATGCCGATATCCAGACGCCATCGGCCAAATGCCGCATCAGGCGACAACGCCAGACCTGGCGCGCCATTTGGCGCCACTTTAAGTTTTACATCGGCACGAGCCGGGGAATCTTGAGGGGAAGTGCATCAGAAAAAGTGTGCTATTTCCAACAGATATGTGTAAATAGCAACAGCTGCAAGCAGTGCAGCGGACAAGCTAAATGTCGTGCGAAATACGGCGATTGGCTATGGATTGACGCGCACCTGTAGCCCCAGTGCACGAATATCTTGCACCAGATTATCCAGCCACGCTTGTGGTACGGCGCTGATGCGCGGTGCTTCCGGCTGATAGGATTGACGCACCACACCGTACACCAGCACACCCTTCACCACATCTGCTACTTGCTTAAGCATACCAAGATAAGCTTCCATCTCCTGCGGCGCAGGCGGCGCGCCATCGAGTGCGAACACACAGGTTTGCACCCAGGTATCACAGCGGCCGGCGCAGGCGCGCAAGCGTTTTGCCACGGCGGCAGGCCTCATGTGGATGGAATTGATGCGCTCGAAACCGGCTTCAGTGCCTGCATCCAGCTTGAACCACACCTCGCCGTTGCATCCACTCAAATGCGAAACCGCCTCCAGTACCTTGGTTTTATCCATCTGGCTACCGTTGGTGATGACGCGCATCTTGATGTTGCCCAGCAAACCAAAATCGCGCAGCACTTGTTCCACCAGTATTACTGCCTGCGAGAATTCAGGCGCGGCGGTCGGCTCACCATTGCCGGAGAATGCAACATCTTGCAGTTGGCGTGCACCTTCCGGCACGTAGCGCGTCATGAAATCATCCTGAGTGATTTGCTTTAGAAAAATGCGTAACTCCTGCTCTAGCAGCTTCAGGTCAATCGGCTCGGGTGAGCCACGCTTCAAGTCTGGGACCTGGCAATAAATGCAGCGCCAGTTACAGGCGCTATTGGTGTTAAGGTTGATACCAACCGACACACCGCCAGCCCGGCGCGAAACAACAGGGTAGACATAGCGCATGCCGGTTACATCGCGATTGTGGTCTTGCGGGGTCAGGTAATCTGTCATGCCAGTATTATATGCGGCTAACAACGTTTGCAGAAAGGCTGTCGACTAACTCCAGAAAAAAGCAGGTGTTTGATTTACATCAAGATACCAGGTTTGTCTGCAGATTTATCATGTCATTGTTACTTGAGGAGGGAAACATGTTTTTAGGCTGGCAAGGTATCTTCACTTTTGTGAGCGTTGCCGTAGTAATCGCTGCGATACTGGTGTTTTTCGCAAAAATCACCAAGTAAAGAAACAGGCTCACATCCAACGCCCTGCCCTATCCGGCGGGGCGTTCTTCGTTAGCAAGTTGCTGTCGGTATTCCTCCTGTTTTTGCGCAAACTTCACCGGCGCGCCAAACTCTATAAAATACGGATAGCGACGATGTGTGCCAATGATTTTTCTGGCATGCTTAATCGGACAGAAATATTGCTCGGTACGGGCAATGATTTCGGTAATATACGCCACTAGCCCATTAGCATAGGCGCAATACTCACAGTGGAATTTCTCAATAAAATTGAGGTAACTCAAACTGTGTCTGTCAAACACGATATAATCGCCGCGCCGCACTTTCTTGATGCCATAGATCGGAAAACAGGTGGCCTGAAAAAAGCTGACGAAAATATCTGTAATCAAAAGCGGAATGATCATCGAATAGATAATCGGGCCGGTAATCAGGTTCTGTGGCCGATACGTGACCAGCCAGCGGAAAAAATTGGTTTTCAGTTTACGCTGTGTCTGCCTGATGGAGCGCTCGAATTCGACCTTTTTACCATTCACATGAAAAAGAATGCTGGATTGTTGCTGGCTGAGCGTAGTACGCAACTCGTCTTCCAATTGGTTGATCTCGTTTAACAACTCCCGAATACGGTCGTTCATACTAACTCCATTTTATTTGGCTCCACCACCCATCATACGCGAAACTACCTGCATACGTAGGTTTCAAATCTGCCCTGCGTCGAGAATCGGGATTATCAAATAATGCAGGCCTGTATCCGGGTATTTTTGTATAAGATCCTCTATTAGTTGTTTTGCCACTTCCGCCCGGGTATGAATCATGAATTGGACGCGTTTCTGGCGCCCGGTCACCTGCTCCAGCAAACTGAGATGCGTGCTTCTTGAACCATGCCCATAAATTTCTGTTGAGCTGAATCCGCTGATCTCTTCCTGTGCCAGCAGCCAGTCAATCAGCGTTTCTTCCATACCTGGCGCTGAAATCAAAGTGAGTAAACAAGCGTCGGTCATGCGATGCTCCCGTTATTTGAACGACCATATTTTTGATAAAGAATCGGCAGCAACACCAGTGTCAGCGTAGTCGAACTGACCAACCCACCAATCACGACAATCGCCAGCGGCCGTTGTATCTCCGAGCCAGGGCCTGTTGCAAACAATAATGGCAACAAGCCAAATGCTGCGATATTAGCCGTCATCAGCACTGGACGCAGCCTGCGCTTGGCGCCTTCAATAACAACTTCCTCGAGGCGCATGCCATGCTCGGCCAACTGATTGAAATAACTTAACATCACCACACCATTGAGCACGGCGATACCCAACAAAGCAATAAACCCAACCGATGCCGGCACCGACAGATATTCACCGGAAACCCACAAAGCGAACACACCGCCAATCATCGCAAACGGGATATTGGAAAGGATCAATATCGATTGCCGTACCGACTTGAAGGTGGCAAACAGCAACAGGAAAATAAGCCCTATCGCCACTGGTACAACGACGCCGAGACGCGCCGCTGCACGCTGCTGGTTCTCGAACTGCCCGCCCCATTGCATGCTGTAACCTTCTGGCAATTTGACCTGACTGCCCACCTTGGCTTTAGCCTCATCAACAAAACCCACCAAATCACGTCCACGTACGTTGGCAATCACCACTACCATGCGCGCTCCGCGTTCGCGATCCACTTTGACCGGGCCTTCCACACGCTCGAGTTTGGCCACACTGGGTATTGGCACACTGACACCATTCGGTAAAGTCAGCATCAGATTGGTAAAATCCGCTGGGGATTTGCGCAACAGATCCGACCCTCGCAGAATAATCGGTGTGCGCTTTTGCCCTTCCTGCAAGATACCCATCTGCTTGCCTTCCAGCTGCGCACGCAGTATAGATTCTATCTGGCTGATATCGAATCCAAGACGACCGGCCGCCAGTCGGTCAATCTCGATTTTCAGATACTGCACCCCGCTGTTTTGCGGCGTGTAGACATCCTCGGCCCCAGGAATGGACTTGATGACTTCCACTGTCTTTTGTGCGGCCTGATCGAGCTGCGTCAAATCGTTACCGAAAATCTTGATGGCCAAGTCACCGCGAACGCCAAGAATCATCTCATTGACACGCATCTCGATAGGCTGGGTGAACGCATAGGCAAAGCCCGGCATATCCTCAACCACCTTGCGCAATTCATCCACCAGTTTGGTCTTGTCTGGTGAACGCCACTCGTCTCGCGGCTTTAACACTAAAAAATTGTCCGTCTGGTTCAACCCCATCGGGTCTAGCCCAAGCTCATCCGAACCAGCACGTGAGATTATGCCTTTGACTTCCGGCACTTTTTCCAGGACGGCACGCTGTACCGCCAGATCCAGCTCCACCGTCTTATCCAAATTAATGGACGGCGCCTTCTCGATCTGCATGATCAAGTCGCCTTCATCCATGGTCGGCATAAAAGTCTTGCCGATTTGCAGATAGATAATGACCGTTACCGCCAACCCAGCCAGAGCTCCCATAATGATCAGCTTGCTATGTACTAACGCCCATTTCAGGGCAGGTTCATAAATGGCTAACACTTTACGTACCAGCCATGGCTCTTCATGACTGACCTTACCCAACAAGAAAGATGCCAGCACCGGGATAATCGTCATGGACAGCAACAAAGAGCCTGACAGTGCAAATACGATCGTCAATGCCACCGGGCTGAACAGCTTGCCTTCCAGCCCCTGCAAAGTCAGCAATGGCAGGAACACCGTAATAATGATCAAAATACCGGAAGTGACTGGCACACTCACTTCTTTGACCGCACGATAAATCAAATGCAAACGCGGCAATTTAGAGCCTTCGCCATGTGCCAGATGCGATACGATGTTTTCGACCACCACTACCGCTGCATCCACCAGCATGCCGATGGCAATGGAAAGCCCGCCCAGACTCATCAAGTTAGCCGACATCCCAAACTGGCGCATCAGGATAAAAGTGATGAGCACTGCCAATGGTAATGCCAAGGCTACCGTGAGTGCGGCGCGCAAATCACCTAGGAACAGAATCAGCAGAATCACCACCAGCACAATGGCTTCCATCAGCGCTTTTGTCACCGTGCCTACCGCTCTTTCGACCAGGTCGCCACGATTATAAAATACCTCAACCTTCACGCCCTTGGGCAAGCTGGGAGCAATCTCCGCCAGCTTGGCTTCGATACCTTGCACTACCTGCTGCGCATTGGCGCCACGCAAGCTCAGCACCAGCCCTTCCACTGCTTCGGCTTTACCATTTTTGGTCACGGCACCGTAGCGCGTCATTGCACCGATTTTCACATTCGCGACATCGCCCACGCGCACCGGCATGCCTTGCTCGGATTTAATCACCGTGTTGCGCACATCGCCCTCATTCTTAAAGCGGCCTTCGGCACGCACCAGCAGCGATTCCTCACCGTCACCCAAACGCCCGGCGCCATCATTCTTATTGTTTATCACCAATGCCTGCTGCAATTGATCCAGCGACACTCCGCGGGCATACATACGCGCGTTGTCAGGCACAATCTCGAAACTGCGCACGGCGCCACCCAACGCGTTGACATCGGCCACGCCAGGCACCGTACGCAACTGTGGACGAATGACCCAATCCAGCAAACTGCGGCGCTCCTGCAGGCTTAAATCGTCACCCTCGATAGTAAACATGAACAATTCGCCCAATGGGGTTGTCATGGGTGCGATGCCCCCGGAAATATCTTCCGGCAAATTGCCCCAGATGCCATTCAGGCGCTCGGCAACCTGCTGGCGCGCCCAGTAAATATCAGTACCGTCCGCAAAATCCACTGTGATGTCAGTAAGCGCATACTTTGCCACCGAGCGAAGCATCGTCTGGTTTGGTAAGCCAAGCATTTCAACTTCGACAGGTGAGGTGATGCGCGCCTCGACTTCTTCAGGCGTCATGCCAGGCGCTTTGATGATAATTTTAACCTGCGTGGAGGACACATCCGGGAAGGCGTCAATAGGCAGATTCTTGTAAGCGACAAAGCCCGCACCCAGAAATAGTGCAGTAAAAACCAGCACGAGCAAGCGCTGTGTCAGCGCGAATTGAATCAAGCGCCCCATACTTATTCTCCACCCGCATTCCAGGCGGCCTTGATGGCCACCGTACCGGAAATAGCTACGCGCGCGTTTTCAGGCAAATCGCCGGCCACAATTGCCTTCTCAGTTTGTTCTGAAATGACGGTTACTTTAACAGGCGTAAAACCTTTGGGATTTTGCACAAACACATAGCTATCTTTACCCTGGCGTGTAATCGCCTGTTTAGGCAAGGCAAAATGTTTTGAAGTTGGCGCTGCAATACCCTGCGTTACCACATCTGCTTCAACAAACTGGCCTGGGGATAGTTTCTCAGCGTTCTGCGTAATCTCAGCCCGCACATGTACGGTCTGGTCGTTCTTATTGATTGCGCGAATAATCG
>OEOE01000005.1_pt1 | contig 39668 bp, 33 predicted proteins | sample 1539681 | NCBI WGS metagenome assembly OEOE01 (sample SAMEA3611561, study PRJEB22512) | activated sludge metagenome | biome: Urban; feature: Wastewater Treatment Plant; material: Activated Sludge | place: Slovenia | collected 2012-09-24
CTCTATACCCAGTGCGCTTTGCACACGCGCCTCTACGCCAATGTGACGCATGGCATCCTGCAACGCCAGCGCGTTCATAACGGTAGCCAGCATGCCCATATAGTCAGCTGTGGCTCTATCCATGCCCGCCGCAGCCGGCGCTACGCCGCGAAAAATATTGCCGCCGCCAATCACCACGCCGACTTCTACACCCAAATCTACAATTTCTTTGATTTGCTCAACGATATTTGAAATGGTTGCTCGGTTGATGCCATACGCGTCATCACCCATGAGTGCTTCGCCCGAGAGTTTAAGAAGAATGCGCTTAAAGGCAGGTTTAGCCATATTTTTCCTCAAAATTTTAGTTTGCTTATTTAATCACAAACCACGCCGATTTGCTTATGTTCCGGCTAAAAAAAGACGAAAAAAAAGTGGACGCTAGGTCCACTTTTTTTAGTTTAAAGCAATTAAACCTTGGCAGCCGCCGCAACCTCAGCCGCATAATCCACGACTGCCTTTTCGATGCCCTCGCCCACGGTGTACATGGTGAAGGAAGCAATAGAAGCATTTTTAGATTTCAACAATTGCTCGATGGTCATTTTGTCGTCTTTAACGAACACCTGACTGAGCAAAGTCACTTCTTTCAGAAACTTTTGCACGGTGCCATCGGCTATTTTTTCTAGCATCGCTTCAGGTTTACCTGCTTCTTTAGCTTTTTCAATCGCCACGCGACGTTCAGCCTCAATCAAGCTGGCATCGATGCCTGAGGCATCCAATGACTTGGGTTTAGCTGCAGCAATATGCATCGCGATGTCTTTAGCTAATGCGTCATCCCCACCAACCAGGTCCACTAGTACGCCGATTTTGCTGCCGTGTACATAACTTGACAGTTTGCCTTTGGCGTTGATTTTCACAAAACGGCGCGGCGTGATGTTTTCACCAATTTTACCCACCAGTTGTGCGCGTGTTTCTTCTACAGTAGCGCCACGCATTGCGAGTGCGCCTACAGCTGAGATGTCAGCAGCATTGCTGTTGGCGACAATGCCCGCCAGTTCACTCACAAATTTTAAAAAGTCTTCATTTTTTGCGCAGAAATCCGTTTCTGAGTTCACTTCAATCATTGCGCCGGCTTTACCATCCGCGCTAATCGAAACGCCTACCGTACCCTCAGCAGCCACGCGGCCTGCAGCTTTGCTGGCCTTGTTGCCAAAACGTACACGCAGAATTTCTTCCGCACGCGTCATGTCGCCTTCGGCTTCGCTAAGCGCTTTCTTGCAATCCATCATCGGCGCATCAGTGCGCTCACGTAATTCTTTTACCATCCCTGCGGTAATTTCAGCCATTTTTAGCTCCTAAAACTAATAATTCTTAAAATAGAAAAAGGGGCTGAACGCCCCTTTTTACTTATATTGATTACTCAGCTGCAGCTTCTGCCGCAACTTCTACAAACTCTTCTTCTTTTGCAGATTTTACAATCTCGGTAATCGCATTGGCACGGCCGTCCAATACTGCATCGGCCACACCACGTGCATACAGGCGAATCGCGCGGCTAGAGTCATCGTTACCCGGAATCACATAAGCCACGCCATCTGGTGAATTGTTGGTGTCGACAATACCAATCACCGGGATGCCCAGTTTTTGCGCTTCAGTAATCGCGCCGCTTTCATGACCAACGTCGATAATGAAAATCGCATCTGGCAAGCCGCCCATTTCCTTAATGCCGCCAATGGAGCGCTCAAGCTTTTCAATTTCACGTTTGTAACCAAGCGCTTCTTTTTTACCGAACTTTTCCAGGCTGCCATCCAGCAGCATCGCATCAAAGTCGTGCAAGCGCTTAATAGATTGTTTTACAGTTTTAAAGTTGGTCAGCATTCCGCCCAACCAACGGTGATTTACATACGCACAGCCTGCACGCACAGCTTCTTCTTTGATGATGTCGCGCGCCTGGCGTTTAGTACCTACGAATAAAATACGACCCTTGTTAGCTGCCAATGTGCGCACATATTTAAGCGCATCTTCAAACAATGGCAAGGTTTTTTCAAGGTTTACAATATGAATTTTGTTGCGGTCGCCAAAAATATATTCTGCCATTTTTGGGTTCCAGTAACGGGTTTGATGGCCGAAGTGAACTCCGGCTTCCAGCATTTGACGCATGGTTACAGACATTTGATTACTCCATGTAAGGGTTAAATTTACACACATCCACAATATTCAATTGAATGAACACCCTGTACAGGATGGTGCCTTATTTTTTACTAACAGCTTTTCTGCTAAATTGCAGAGGCCGCATAATACCATTAACTGATTGAGTTTGCTAGCTTAATCTTATATGTTTAAGACGTCCGCAGGTACACCGATGATGCGCTTGGTTCTGTCAATATCCAATCTTAAAAGCTCGGCAACATCGCGATAATCATCCGGCAGGGCTGCATCATCCCAACCGTTTGTGGAATGGCGTGCCAGATTCACCGCCAGCATGACGTTTCTCACCCGCTGTTCGCCAGAAGCATTATCCTGCATCAGTTTGGATAACAATGGCGGCAATTGAAACAGGTCAATCAGTTCCTTTTGCAAATCATGCAGTTTAAAACCCAGCACCTCTTGCTGCACGGCATGGCTGCGCAAGGTTTTATCGGCCTGCTGCATTGCAAAGATGCTGTTCATTTTATCGGGTGCAAAACACCACATCAGCATTTCGGATAAATCATGCAGTAAAGCGGCAATACGCACCTCTTCAGCATGCAGGTCTGCCAGATGCGTCGCCCATTCGGCCGCAAAATAGGCTGCACGATGTGCACGCCGAATCAGTTTAAGTAAATGCATCAATGCTGGCAAATTATTTTTAAGTGCATCCTCCACCAGAAAACTGGGTGGGATATCGCGAAAAAATGTGGTGGTGCCCATCATCAGAATCGCCTGCTCAACCTGCAGCAGGTCCTGCAACTGGTGTTTGCCCTTATGCTTTTGCGAATAACTCAGCACCCTGAACACCATCATCGGGTCGTTATAAACCGTTGCTGCAATCGCACGTGCACTCAGCTTATCTTCGTCTGCCTGCAAACGTGCGATTTCGCGCGCCGTTTGCTTAAGCACGGGAATTTCTGCGGTGCGGATAAAGCCAAGCCAGGCATTGATATCTTTTGCTGCTGTGTCTGTGTCTGTGGGTGTCGACGCCATTCAAACTCTCCTTTACCAGCTTCACAGCATAAAGGCGTTGGCTGGCTTTGAATCCGCAAAAAAACGCCATAAAAATAGCACATACCTTGAGATTGCTTTTTTGCTTAGCATAAACGAGACGAGAGCGACTATGCTAAAATGGCGCCATTCCATCACTCACATAGCAATTTCATGGCCATCACCATCAACAACGCAGACGACATCGCAAAAATGCGCATTGCGGGCAAGCTTGCCTCTGAAGTGCTTGATTACATTACACCGTTTGTGGTGCATGGTGTTACAACAGAAAAACTGGACCAGCTTTGCCATGATTATATCGTGAACGTGCAGCAGGCGATTCCCGCACCTTTGAATTATGCGCCTGACGGCCACACGCCCTACCCCAAATCGATTTGCACCTCGGTAAACCACCAGATTTGCCACGGCGTGCCGGGTGACAAGTTGCTAAAGAACGGTGACATTGTAAACATCGACATCACCGTGATTAAAGATGGCTATCATGGCGACACTTCGCGCATGTTCATGGTGGGCGAGGTTTCGATTCAAGCCAAAAGATTATGCGAAATCACCTATCAGGCCATGTGGTTAGGCATACGCCAGGTGAAGCCGGATGCTACTCTGGGCGACATAGGTCACGCCATTCAAAGCTTCGCTGAAAAGAATGGTTACAGCGCTGTCTCTTATACACATCTAGATGTGTATAAGAGACAGCTCTATACCCAGTGCGCTTTGCACACGCGCCTCTACGCCAATGTGACGCATGGCATCCTGCAACGCCAGCGCGTTCATAACGGTAGCCAGCATGCCCATATAGTCAGCTGTGGCTCTATCCATGCCCGCCGCAGCCGGCGCTACGCCGCGAAAAATATTGCCGCCGCCAATCACCACGCCGACTTCTACACCCAAATCTACAATTTCTTTGATTTGCTCAACGATATTTGAAATGGTTGCTCGGTTGATGCCATACGCGTCATCACCCATGAGTGCTTCGCCCGAGAGTTTAAGAAGAATGCGCTTAAAGGCAGGTTTAGCCATATTTTTCCTCAAAATTTTAGTTTGCTTATTTAATCACAAACCACGCCGATTTGCTTATGTTCCGGCTAAAAAAAGACGAAAAAAAAGTGGACGCTAGGTCCACTTTTTTTAGTTTAAAGCAATTAAACCTTGGCAGCCGCCGCAACCTCAGCCGCATAATCCACGACTGCCTTTTCGATGCCCTCGCCCACGGTGTACATGGTGAAGGAAGCAATAGAAGCATTTTTAGATTTCAACAATTGCTCGATGGTCATTTTGTCGTCTTTAACGAACACCTGACTGAGCAAAGTCACTTCTTTCAGAAACTTTTGCACGGTGCCATCGGCTATTTTTTCTAGCATCGCTTCAGGTTTACCTGCTTCTTTAGCTTTTTCAATCGCCACGCGACGTTCAGCCTCAATCAAGCTGGCATCGATGCCTGAGGCATCCAATGACTTGGGTTTAGCTGCAGCAATATGCATCGCGATGTCTTTAGCTAATGCGTCATCCCCACCAACCAGGTCCACTAGTACGCCGATTTTGCTGCCGTGTACATAACTTGACAGTTTGCCTTTGGCGTTGATTTTCACAAAACGGCGCGGCGTGATGTTTTCACCAATTTTACCCACCAGTTGTGCGCGTGTTTCTTCTACAGTAGCGCCACGCATTGCGAGTGCGCCTACAGCTGAGATGTCAGCAGCATTGCTGTTGGCGACAATGCCCGCCAGTTCACTCACAAATTTTAAAAAGTCTTCATTTTTTGCGCAGAAATCCGTTTCTGAGTTCACTTCAATCATTGCGCCGGCTTTACCATCCGCGCTAATCGAAACGCCTACCGTACCCTCAGCAGCCACGCGGCCTGCAGCTTTGCTGGCCTTGTTGCCAAAACGTACACGCAGAATTTCTTCCGCACGCGTCATGTCGCCTTCGGCTTCGCTAAGCGCTTTCTTGCAATCCATCATCGGCGCATCAGTGCGCTCACGTAATTCTTTTACCATCCCTGCGGTAATTTCAGCCATTTTTAGCTCCTAAAACTAATAATTCTTAAAATAGAAAAAGGGGCTGAACGCCCCTTTTTACTTATATTGATTACTCAGCTGCAGCTTCTGCCGCAACTTCTACAAACTCTTCTTCTTTTGCAGATTTTACAATCTCGGTAATCGCATTGGCACGGCCGTCCAATACTGCATCGGCCACACCACGTGCATACAGGCGAATCGCGCGGCTAGAGTCATCGTTACCCGGAATCACATAAGCCACGCCATCTGGTGAATTGTTGGTGTCGACAATACCAATCACCGGGATGCCCAGTTTTTGCGCTTCAGTAATCGCGCCGCTTTCATGACCAACGTCGATAATGAAAATCGCATCTGGCAAGCCGCCCATTTCCTTAATGCCGCCAATGGAGCGCTCAAGCTTTTCAATTTCACGTTTGTAACCAAGCGCTTCTTTTTTACCGAACTTTTCCAGGCTGCCATCCAGCAGCATCGCATCAAAGTCGTGCAAGCGCTTAATAGATTGTTTTACAGTTTTAAAGTTGGTCAGCATTCCGCCCAACCAACGGTGATTTACATACGCACAGCCTGCACGCACAGCTTCTTCTTTGATGATGTCGCGCGCCTGGCGTTTAGTACCTACGAATAAAATACGACCCTTGTTAGCTGCCAATGTGCGCACATATTTAAGCGCATCTTCAAACAATGGCAAGGTTTTTTCAAGGTTTACAATATGAATTTTGTTGCGGTCGCCAAAAATATATTCTGCCATTTTTGGGTTCCAGTAACGGGTTTGATGGCCGAAGTGAACTCCGGCTTCCAGCATTTGACGCATGGTTACAGACATTTGATTACTCCATGTAAGGGTTAAATTTACACACATCCACAATATTCAATTGAATGAACACCCTGTACAGGATGGTGCCTTATTTTTTACTAACAGCTTTTCTGCTAAATTGCAGAGGCCGCATAATACCATTAACTGATTGAGTTTGCTAGCTTAATCTTATATGTTTAAGACGTCCGCAGGTACACCGATGATGCGCTTGGTTCTGTCAATATCCAATCTTAAAAGCTCGGCAACATCGCGATAATCATCCGGCAGGGCTGCATCATCCCAACCGTTTGTGGAATGGCGTGCCAGATTCACCGCCAGCATGACGTTTCTCACCCGCTGTTCGCCAGAAGCATTATCCTGCATCAGTTTGGATAACAATGGCGGCAATTGAAACAGGTCAATCAGTTCCTTTTGCAAATCATGCAGTTTAAAACCCAGCACCTCTTGCTGCACGGCATGGCTGCGCAAGGTTTTATCGGCCTGCTGCATTGCAAAGATGCTGTTCATTTTATCGGGTGCAAAACACCACATCAGCATTTCGGATAAATCATGCAGTAAAGCGGCAATACGCACCTCTTCAGCATGCAGGTCTGCCAGATGCGTCGCCCATTCGGCCGCAAAATAGGCTGCACGATGTGCACGCCGAATCAGTTTAAGTAAATGCATCAATGCTGGCAAATTATTTTTAAGTGCATCCTCCACCAGAAAACTGGGTGGGATATCGCGAAAAAATGTGGTGGTGCCCATCATCAGAATCGCCTGCTCAACCTGCAGCAGGTCCTGCAACTGGTGTTTGCCCTTATGCTTTTGCGAATAACTCAGCACCCTGAACACCATCATCGGGTCGTTATAAACCGTTGCTGCAATCGCACGTGCACTCAGCTTATCTTCGTCTGCCTGCAAACGTGCGATTTCGCGCGCCGTTTGCTTAAGCACGGGAATTTCTGCGGTGCGGATAAAGCCAAGCCAGGCATTGATATCTTTTGCTGCTGTGTCTGTGTCTGTGGGTGTCGACGCCATTCAAACTCTCCTTTACCAGCTTCACAGCATAAAGGCGTTGGCTGGCTTTGAATCCGCAAAAAAACGCCATAAAAATAGCACATACCTTGAGATTGCTTTTTTGCTTAGCATAAACGAGACGAGAGCGACTATGCTAAAATGGCGCCATTCCATCACTCACATAGCAATTTCATGGCCATCACCATCAACAACGCAGACGACATCGCAAAAATGCGCATTGCGGGCAAGCTTGCCTCTGAAGTGCTTGATTACATTACACCGTTTGTGGTGCATGGTGTTACAACAGAAAAACTGGACCAGCTTTGCCATGATTATATCGTGAACGTGCAGCAGGCGATTCCCGCACCTTTGAATTATGCGCCTGACGGCCACACGCCCTACCCCAAATCGATTTGCACCTCGGTAAACCACCAGATTTGCCACGGCGTGCCGGGTGACAAGTTGCTAAAGAACGGTGACATTGTAAACATCGACATCACCGTGATTAAAGATGGCTATCATGGCGACACTTCGCGCATGTTCATGGTGGGCGAGGTTTCGATTCAAGCCAAAAGATTATGCGAAATCACCTATCAGGCCATGTGGTTAGGCATACGCCAGGTGAAGCCGGATGCTACTCTGGGCGACATAGGTCACGCCATTCAAAGCTTCGCTGAAAAGAATGGTTACAGCGTGGTGCGTGAGTTTTGCGGGCACGGCATTGGCAAAAAATTTCATGAAGATCCGCAAGTGCTGCATTATGGCAAACCCGGTACCGGACTCAAGCTGAAAGCCGGCATGATGTTTACCATAGAACCGATGATTAATGCGGGTAAGCGCGAAATCAAACAACTGCCTGACGGCTGGACCATTGTCACCAAAGACCGCAGTTTATCAGCACAGTGGGAACACACCATACTGGTGACCGAAACCGGTTTTGAAGTGATGACTTTATCTGCCGGGTCGCCTCCTGCACCTTAAATGTCAGAAGCAAAGCAAGCAATCCAAGCCTGGCGCAGCACGTTAAAAGCGCAGCAAAATGCACTGGAGGCCAGTTTTTTCCAGCATAAGAACCCTGCCCAGCTACTCAGAAAACACGCGCAATTAATCGATGCGCTGTTAAAACAGATATGGCTGCAAGCCAATATCCATGCGGGGGTGACTTTAATCGCCGTGGGCGGCTACGGGCGCGGCGAGCTGTTTCCCTATTCTGATATAGACTTGCTTATATTACTGCCGGATCAGCATGATGACCTGCTGAATGGACAAATTGAAAGCCTGATTGGCCAGTTGTGGGATATTGGCCTGAGCGTGGGCCACAGCGTGCGCAGCCTGCAGGAATGCGTGAATGAGGCAGCGCAAGACGTGACCGTGCAAACCAATTTGCTTGAGGCGCGCTTACTTGCTGGCAACAAAGCCAGTTACCAGCTGTTTATTGAAGCCACCCGTGCGCAAATGCAACCAGCCGAGTTTTTTGCGGACAAATTCAAAGAGCAGGATAATCGCCACGCCAAATTTAACGACACCGCCTACAGCCTGGAACCCAATATCAAGGAAAGTCCGGGCGGGCTGCGCGATTTGCACATGATCTTGTGGCTGGCACAAAGCCAGCATCTGGGTAAAACCTGGCTGGAACTTGCTAAAAACAATATCATTACCAGTAGCGAATTGCGCCAGATTAAGCGACACGAGCGCAATCTGCAAACCCTGCGTATCCGTTTGCATTATCTGGCCAAACGTCGCGAAGACAGGCTGCTGTTTGATTTTCAGAACGAACTTGCTGCTAGCCTGGGCCTGGTCAACACCCCAAACAAACGCGCCAGCGAACAGCTCATGCAAAACTATTATCGCAGTGTTAAATTCATTAGCTTAATCAATGAGATATTGCTTAAGACTTTAGAATCTACATTAAGTATAATTAAACCGGCTATCGTCCCGGTCAATCCGCGCTTCGAGTCGCGAAACGGCCTGCTGGAAGCCAAGTCCGCACAGCTTTTGCAGCAACGGCCAAGTGCAATTTTAGAAAGCTTTTTATTGCTGCAGCAACACCCGGAACTTAAGGGCATGAGCGCCAGCCTGCTGCGTGAACTGCAGCGCGTAAAGAAAATCGTGAATCGGGATTTTCGTGATTCCGCCGAAAACAAAAAGCTGTTTTTAAGCATATTATCCCAACCCAACGGTGTCAATCATAGCCTGCGGCGCATGAACCGTTATGGCATTCTGGGTCAATACATCCCCGCTTTTGGCAAGATCATTGGCCAGATGCAGCACGATTTGTTCCATGTTTACACCGTGGATGAGCATATTCTAAATGTGCTAGCGAACCTGCGCCGTTTCGCCAAGCCTGAGCTGAAACACGAATTTCCGCTATCTACAGGATTGTTTGAGGCCTTTGAAAAGCCGCATCTGCTTTATCTTGCAGCCCTGTTCCATGACATTGCAAAAGGCCGTGGCGGCGACCACTCCACCTTAGGTACAATTGACGCGAAACGCTTTTGCAGATTACACAATCTGCCCAGGGAGGATACGGGTTTAGTGGCCTGGCTGGTGGACTCACATCTCAAAATGTCCAGCACCGCACAAAAATCCGACTTGTCCGACCCCAATGTGATCGAGCAATTTGCACATTTCGTGAAAACTGAAAAACGGCTGACGGCGCTGTACTTATTGACTGTAGCAGATATTCGCGGCACCAGCCCCATCGTATGGAACGCATGGAAAGCCCGTTTGCTGGAAAGCTTATTCCATGCGACAAAACGCGTACTGAACGATGAAACATTCAGCGTACAGCAAACCATTGAAACCAGACAGCGGGAAGCCGCGCTCAAGCTCAACAGATACGGGCTTAGCGTGCAATCTTACCGGGCATTATGGAATAACGTCGGCGATGCCTACTTTATCCGCTTTGAGCCTGACGAAATCGCCTGGCAAAGCCGCTTGCTCACACCGCATGTATATAGCGACAAACCCATAGTTCGCGCGCGCTTAAGTCCAAGCGGCGACGGCATCCAGGTGATGATCTACACGCGCAATCAGGATGATTTATTCGCCCGCATCTGCAACTTTTTTGACCGCATGGCCTACAACATCGTGCAGGCTAAGATTTACACCACCCATCACGGCTATGCATTGAATAGTTTTATTGTTTTAGATCAATCAGGTAAGTCGGTAAGTTACAGTGGTTTATTAAAATTTATCGAGGCCGAATTGACCGAAAAAATCCTCGCCGCAACCGCGTTGGAAGCGCCGCTGGAAGGCCGCGTTAGCCGCCAAGTGAAACACATGCCATTTGCCACGCAAGTGAATATCAGTGCAGAAACTCAAAGCATTAATCATACACTCGAAATTATGGCAGGCGATCGCCCTGGCCTGCTCGCCAGGATTGCGTTCATATTTTTACAGCATGGCGTAGATTTGCACAACGCAAAAATTAACACGCTTGGCAACCGCGCTGAAGACAGCTTTTTGATTTCCGCCAAGCAAGGCCGCCAGCTAGACGCCTTGCAGCTTGAACAGCTAAAAAGCGATTTGGCTAATTTATAAGATATCTCAGCTAAACTGGTAGTGCTTGCGCAGCGGTTTTTTTACATCCCAGGTGCACGATAACCCGGCTGGAAAAGTAACCAGATCACCGGGTCCAAAACTGACTGGCGCGCCCCCGTTTTTTGGGGTTACCGTCACTTCACCTTCGAGGATATAGGCGATTTCCTGCGATTGGTAACTCCAGGGAAAAGTAGACACCTCTTTTGACCAGGTTGGCCAGCTTTTAACGCCCAGCGAAGCCAGTTTGGTGGCGTCAGGTTTCTCAACAGTAATGTTCATAGCGTGCTCCTTAAAAACAAATAAGCCTCGAATATCTTATATTCGAGGCTTATTGTATGCCTAACACACAAAAATGCAATTACGAGTGTTTGTAGTGTTTTTTCAGCTGTTTCACAACTTCCCAGTTGCTTTTGAGGCCTTTTGGAAATACCACGAAATCACCGGCTTTGATCACCACTTTTTCGCCGCCCTGCGGGGTTACATGAAACTCGCCTTCCAGCACATACGCGCTTTCAGTCATGCCGAAATCCAGCGGAAACTTGGATGGTGCACAATCCCAGGTTGCCCAGCTAGAAACGCCTAGTGACTTTAATTTTTCTTCTGATGGATTGTGATCGATGATAATTTGGCTCATATTTTTCCTTAAGTACAGACTTATTAAATGCAAATACTGCTCAAGAAGCAGTATTTAAAAATTGGCGGAAGAGGTGACCTCCACCTGCCCTATTTCAGAAAGTTCGTAAAAGTTGATTTTATGATATTAAATCAAACAAAAACATACAGTTATGTTTAATTTTATGACCGAGTAAGTTTTTATTAGTTGCCAAAAATCTTATTCAGACCGATAATTAATGAGGGTCTAAAAAAGGGTCTTATATATGGCGGTCATAAAACTTACAAAACTAAATCTTATAACTTCTGAACGGCGTGCATTATAGGCGCTATGAATCATGACTACAAGACTAAATGACAAAAAGGTACGAACTGCCCCACCCGGAAGATATTACGATGGCAATGGACTCATTCTCAGAGTTCGTGATTCTGGCTCACGCGATTGGGCGTTAAGAATAACAAAAGACGGCAAAACCTCTGATTATGGACTCGGGGGCTTTCCAATGGTTACGCTTGCTGAAGCAAGAGATAAAGCATTTTTGTTACGTAAAGAAATTAAGAATGGCAAAACGCCCGAAAGAAAAATTAAGACTATCTTACAATCGTTTGAGGAGCTAGCGGAAGACTACATTAAAGCACACTCCCCCAGTTGGAAAAACAATAAAAGCAGAGACCAATGGCACTCTTCCCTATCAGCCTACGCATACCCCAAAATTGGCAAAAAACTAGCGAAAGACATTACAACTGCTGATGTGCTATCTGTATTGAGGCCAATATGGGAAAGTAAAAACGAAACGGCAAATCGTGTAAGGGGCAGAATCGAGAAGGTACTAGATGCTGCCACCGCGCAGGGTTTAAGAACAGGCGATAACCCGGCTAGATGGCAAGGCCACTTAATAACGCTTTTGCCGAAACCAAGTCTCATAGCCCCTGTAGAGCATTTTGCCGCGATGGACTATCGCGAATTACCTGAGTTCTGGAAAAAATTAAGCGCAATGGATGGAGTTGGTGCGTCAGCTCTACGTTGGACTATACTTAACGCTGTCCGCTCAGGTGAGTCCAGGGGCGCTACACACGATGAATTGGTTGATAATCTATGGATCATTCCTAGCTCACGCATGAAAGCAGGTAAAGAGCATCGTGTGCCATTAACTAAGGCTGCACTGGCAACAATCCCATCAAATACTCTTAAAAACAACCATCTCCTATTTCCGGCACCAAGAGGTGGTAAACTTTCTGATATGAGCTTGTCTGCTGTGCTCAAGCGAATGGGCATAAAAGACATCACGGTACATGGCTTTCGCTCTACATTTAGAGATTGGGCAGGCGAAACAACATCACATCCCAGAGAAGTAATAGAACACGCCCTTGCCCATCAACTAAAAGACAAATCAGAGGCAGCATATGCTCGCAGTGATTTGTTAGAAAAACGTCGAAAATTAATGGAAGACTGGGCTTCATTTGTTACAGGAGAAATTTAATGAATGTTGATTTTGAGTATATTCCAAACCCAGATTACGATGCAAATAAGACTATTGAAGAAAATAAATGTTTTCCAGACATGATAGATCCGCTTTGTGCGGCCGCAAAACTGTTCTGTATGGAATTCACTTTACCATTGTTAGAAAAAGGGTTTGCTGCGCATCAACACAAGATTTCAAGTAAAGATATTTACAATGAGGCACTACGCCAAATCGCTATTCACCAAGTCGCACCACCTCTTTGGTTAGCTCAAATGATTCTCGATAAAACTCCATCAAAAAAAGCCAGATTAAATGGTCTAAAATTTGATGAAGTTGAAGCAATTTTTAATACCCGAATAAATAATGAAGAAATGCTGACAACTTGGGACCAAGACGACTGTAATGCCGAAGACAGGATGCGTGCAGAAAAGAGAAGGCACGATAGATTAGTAGAATTATGGGGAGAATATAAGAAGCATTTTGAACAAGCCATAGACAATTTACCTTGAATCTATATCGAGATGCATGCATCAATCCAGCCTAAATTTTAGATAGATGACACTTTCTTCTATTGAGCAACGTCACTCAGGTGCACTTTTAGGACTAGCTATAGGTGATGCCCTAGGAACTTCTGTCGAATTTTTACCTCGAGGCACATTTTCACCAATAAATACCCTGGTTGGCGGCGGCCCATTCAACCTCAAACCCGGACAGTGGACTGACGACACTTCAATGGCGCTCTGTTTGGCTGAAAGTTTAATTGAGTGCAATAGTTTTGATGCTCACGACCAAATGACTAGATACCTTAAATGGTGGAAACATGGTTATCTAAGCTCAACTGGCAAGTGCTTTGATATTGGAAAAACTACCAAAGACGCCTTATCTCGATTCGTAGATAGCGACGACCCTTACTCTGGCTCTATCGACCCCATATCAGCAGGAAATGGATCATTGATGCGTCTTGCGCCAGTAGTGTTGTACTTTTATCCCTCAGAAGTTGATGCCATTCACTACGCTGGTGAAAGCTCTCGAACTACACATGGTGCACCTGAAGCTATTGAGTGTTGCCAACTTCTAGCCTCAGTCCTTGTTAAAGCGATCAATGGGAAAGAAAAAAGTGTGGTTCTTGACAGCAGCACCCTCCCCTTTTCTAAACCAAAGGTTAAAGCATTGGCTGAAGGGCAATATAAAACAAAAACTGTTTCGCAAATTCAAGGTAGCGGCTATTCAGTAGCGTCTTTAGAAGCAGCTTTGTGGTGTTTTTATAACTCAACATCGTTCAGGGAGGCAGTGCTAATGGCTGCAAACCTAGGGGATGATGCAGACACTACCGCTGCAATAACGGGACAAATAGCGGGTGCATTTTATGGGGTTGATAATATTCCCACTCATTGGCAAAACCTTCTATATCAGGGAAATGAGATAAAGGACATTGCACAAAAATTACTTCACTGACCTGATTTAAGTCGTTGTTCGACAAGTTCAATGAGTTGGCTGGCTGATATATTCAATGCATCCGCTAAAATAAATAATGTAGGAATTAGGGGCGACCTTGTTGCACGTTCTAATGAGCTGATATGGCTACGGTCAACTTTGGCTAATTCTGCGAGTTTATCTTGCGTATATCCGCGCGCTAGCCTTTGTTCTCTTAGCACATGACCAAAGATTTTTGCTGATTGGTTTTTGTCTCTCATTTGTAGCGCAAGATTCGCTTATTATTTTCCCCTTGTCTGCATACACTTGTATCCGTTAAACTGGAAAGATTACATATATGTCAATCTAACTACATAAAAAATTAAATAATTTAAAGAAAGGTAATTTATGCCACAAGAACAAAGAAAAGTTGGCTTTTTGCTGGGCATAGGGATTGTATTTGTCCCTGTAATTTTTGGATGGTTTTTACTAAGGAAAGGCTACAGCGAAAAGGCTAGAGTATGGGGTTTAGGCTACACAGCTTTAATCACTACAATAATATTTTTTGGTGAGAATGGCCCATCAACTGTCATACCAACAACACCGACTAACAATAGCCCGTCAAATGTTGCTCACTCGCCAACCCCTGAACCAGAATCTGTGAATAATGTAAATATAGATAAATATGCAGGGAAAATTGATCCTGCAGCTCTCTACCCCTATACAGCTAAAGGTGGCTTTGAAAAAACTATTAAGAAATATGGTTCACGGCTAAAAGAAATAACCTCTTTCCGTAAACAAGCAGCAGAAAAAGCTATTGATAGTGGTAAATGTGATTCTGTTATTGCCTCAGAGTTAAGTGATAAAAGTACCTTAAAAAATCTAAATTTTTGGGTTGATTGCAATAATGGTGAGAGAATATACCTTGATGAACATCAGCTCAAAAACGATGCTGAAGTGCTTACTCAGCAAGAACTAGCAATCAATAAACGCGATGCCATGACCGCTTGTGAAAAGGGTATAAAGTCCAATGTACAGTTTCCAAGTTCTGTCGACATCCACCACTTTAGCGGAACCTCATACTATGAAGCTCCGACTACGCATAACGTAATCCTAGAGATGGACTTTGATGCCAAAAACGGATTGGGGAACGAATTGCCTTACAAGGCGATATGCACTTTTCCGGTGGGCGAAGAAGCGTCAATTGAAATTAAGCCGAGATAATTTTGCATTTTTGTACTCATTATAGCTATGGCGGCCGGAGTCTCCTCAATAATGTGTTGCAACAATACTGTATTACGTGTATTTGCAGTAGAAAAAGGTTTTTCAGGCCCTTTAAAAGACCCTTTGATGGCATTTAATAACAACTTTTGAGCCATTGTAGATGTTCATGCAAACCATTTGGCCGTTTTAAAAAAACGAATTTCGTTAATTGCTATACAACAAACCTATAGTAGGTTGTCGCTTGCTCGCGCAATCCTGTAAAAACTCTACGGCTGAGCACCACCAGGTAGATATACAAAATACCACTCACCGTAATATTTTTTGCCTTCAAATTTTTGGTGCGGGCGAAAGCCTTTGGTTTTGTAAGGCATCTTGTCAGATAGGCTATACACGCCCATCACGCCGCCGCTAGGCGCTTCCACTATGCCCCAGCCTTCGCGTTGCGTGATTGGGTCAAGATACAGTTTACGGATATGTCTGCGCGGCTGCGGACGGCGCTCGTCATTTAGTAAAGCTTCTAAATTTGGCGGATACTCCTTCACCACACCGGGCGTTTGGTTGTAGTAACGGCCAATCGCCAGTCGATATGCCTCGCCGACTTTAAGCAGGTCCTGATCACGTTCGCGTTGCACTTCGTCTTTCCAGCGCGCACCTACTTGCGCGAGTGCAAAACCGCTCACGACCATCAACACCAGCAAGCCCATTAAAATATAGCCTGATTGATTTATACCCCTACCAGCTAACATAAGGCGTTCCGTCTTCTGCTACGCCCTCTGCTCCGCTGTGAACATCGTACACAGCCCCTTTATCATCAACCGTTGGCGGCGGTGAAATTAGCCAAGTGGCATTGCTTTCGGTGATCGGATCTGGCGGAATGGCGCGCAGATACTTGTTCTGCACGAGTTCATCCAACGTTTCTGGATAGGCATTTTTGTCGCTATAAAACTTGTCTATCGCCTCGCGCATGATGTTTAAATCGTGCTTAAGCGTGGTTTCTTTGGATTTATCAATCGAATGAAAATAGCGCGGAGAAACGATGCTGAGCAACGTGGCGATAATCGCCAGCACCACCAAAATTTCAATTAATGTAAATCCTTTTGGTCTCACCTTCACCACTCCCGATATGGCTGCGCGTTAATACCCGCTTGGTTGGAGCGCGATGTCACATCATAAACATCGCTAGCAAACTCGCCTTCCGCGCCGTCATAGCCGCGTATCGCCCAAGTTTGCGCATTATCCAAACCTTCATCATCTGCAAACGGATCACGTGGAATGCGCCTCAGAAAAACCAACTTGCGCTTTTTCGGGTCAAGCTTATTTTCCACGCCTTCTACCAAAGCCTGCAACGATGGTGGATAACCGCTTTCATCCAATGATTTCTTAATCTGCCCGTCATCCACCGCCTGTTTATAAGCATCAATCGCATCGCGGATTTGCCATAAATTTTTTCTCAGCTCCTGCTCTTTGTGGCGCTTGGCGTTAAGCTGCAACATCGGCGACGCGGCAGATACCAGCAACGCCAGCAGTGTTAACGCAACCAACAATTCGATGAGCGTGAAACCCGCATGGATATTGGGTCGCAGACCTGCCCTGAGTTTGTCGAAGGGACATGCTTTATTTTGCATCATTGCGCCTGAATAATTGTGGTATTTGGGTTCGCCGCTGCGTCTGGCGGTGCAGAATTAAGCAACTGATTGGCAAATTCCGCGTCGGTTTTCGCACGATCAGTTTGTGTGTTTTGCGGCGTAGGCGGCGATTGTACTAGTGTAGCAACTGGCTCTGGCGCTTGCTGCACAGGACGACTACTTTGCGCACCACTGTGATTCACACCTGACGGAAAAATGGTATAAGTCGCGTTGGCAGGCGTAATATTGTGCAAAATACGCGGCGTAATCAGCAGCACAATTTCATTTTTGCGATTGTCATTGCTGTCGTCAGTAAACAGCTTGCCAATAAGCGGCAGACTGCCTAAACCAGGCACTTTACGCTTGATTTTTTGCGTATCATCGCGGAACAATCCTGCCAAAATCTGCGTTTCGTTGTTCTTCAATTGCAGCGTGGTCGTGGCGTTGCGGCTGCCGATGGTGTAAGCCAGCACGCCAGAATCCGTTTTCACTTGGTCGGTGATATTGCTCACCTCCAACCCAACCTTAATGCTCACCTGATCTTGCAATTGCACAATCGGCTCCACATCCAACTTAATGCCGACATCAATATAACTCACGGTTTGCGACACAAACCCGGTCGAATTCGCCACACTGGTCAACACCGGCACCTTGTCGCCCACATGTATCTTGGCTTTGTCGCGATTCTTTACGCGAATTTTCGGGTTCGCCAGCAAATTGGTATCGGTATCTTGATGCAATAAATTCAGCACTATCGCCGGATCATTCACACTAAACACACCAAAATCACCGTTGAAATGCTTGAGCTCAGTAAATGTGAGCTGTCCTGCAATTGGCACACCAGTCGAGCTTGCTTTTGCATTGCCCTGCACGCCAAGCCCAATCTGGCTCGGGTATTGCAAACCAAGCTGCTCGAAATTGCGGCGATTGATTTCCATCACCTCCACTTCCAACATCACTTCTGGCTCGTTCAAATCTTGCGATGCAATCAGTTTTTCCGCAATTTGCACATTTTCCAACGTGTCGCGTATCACCAGTGTGTTCAGCTTTTCGTCCACGTACACATCTTTGGCTTTGAGCACGGTTTTAATCAAGTTCATGGCACGTTTTGCATCCAGATTATTCAGGTAAAAACTGCGCACGTATAATTCCTGATACTCCTGCGCGCGACTCAGCGGATAAATCAGCAGCGTATTTGCATTCAGTACTTTTTTGCCCAACTGATGGCTGGTCAAAATTACATCAATCGCATCTTCAATCGGCGTGTCGCGCAAAAATAAATTCACACGAATCGCTTCGCTTAATTGCTCATCGTAAGAAAAATTCAAGTTTCCTGCTTTGCTAATGTACTCAAACGCACTTTTAATCGGCGTGTTTTTCAGCGCCAAAGTGACTGGTTTTTTAAACGCAGCCTGCATATTGGGTGTAGCCGTTATTTTGTCGGTGCGCTGTTGCTCTAACTTTTCATAAAGCGCTTTTGCTGCAATATGTTGCGCGTTTTCCGCCAAAATCGCGCGCAGCAAATTTTGCGCAGTTGCGCTTTCCTGCTTGGTTAAAGCCGCTTCCGCATTGGCTAACATCATCGCGTGATTCTGCGCTTGCTGCGCGCGTTTAACGCCATTTTTGGCGGCTTGGTTTTGCGGATGCGCGGTTAAAAAACTCTGATACGCAGTGACCGCTTCGGCAAACTTTTGCTGCGTCATCAGCGCATCTGCATCATTAATGGTGTCCGCGTCGCGCCTATCTTCCATCACTTTTAGCCAATTGCGATATTGCGGATTATTCGGCTGTTCTTTCGCCAGCGTTTCCATCATCGCCAGCGCCTCGGCTGTTTGTCCGCTCGCCAACAATTGTCGCGCTTCGGTAAACTTACTATCTGCAGCTTGATTTCTCTGTTCCACAGCCACGTCCGCACAGCCAGAAAGCACGACCAAACAAGCTAATAGATAATATTTCCGTATCAAAACATTCAAGCTCAAAGAAAATCTCCAGTATCCAATTTAACTTCTTGTTTCAGCGGCTGATAAAATAAGGTGAGCGCCTCGGTTTGTATGCGCGTCACGCGCCAACCGCCTTGCAATTCATCGCCCGCTTTCACCGCAAAATTATTTGTGCCATCGGTCAAAAACACCGTCCAAATATTATTTTCAGAGATTTTTCCAGCGTAGGTATAAGGATTAGCAGGTGCTGTCAGCGCTTGATTTTCTAGCGCCTCAGTTTCGGCATTATTGACTACAAGCGTAGAAAATAAATTTTGTGGCGGCGCTAAATCTGCCGGACGCAGCATAAAAACTTCTGTATTAATATGCTCTGGAAGGCGCATATCTATTGGGCTGTGGGCATGCGGATTTTTTTTGCTTTCTGCAACAATTTCAATGTTTTTACCATGCTCATCTTCTTGCACGTTTTCTTGTATCATCACCCAATAGCACGCTGCCAGCGTCAACAGCAGCGCAATCCACACCCCATATTTGCGCGCTGTCATTTCGCATCTCCCTGCAAATAAAGCGTCAGCACCAAATTCGCTTCGACCAAATCGCTAAACACATCGTCGCGTCGCACGTTAAATCCCGTCAGCGCCAACGCAGGTTGCGTGTTGAGCAAGCCGTTCAAAAACTGGCGAATTTGCACATAATTACCGCGCACCGGCAGCTTGACTTGATGCTGCATCAGCGCGGTTTCTGTCGATTTAACTTCGCTAAATTCCGCGCGCTCAAACTGCAAACCCATGCCGTCCGCCTCGCGCAAAATCTGCTCGCTCAACGCATCAATTTCGCTATTTTTGGGTAGCAAGCCGTAAAACTGTTGCGTTATATTACGTGTTACATTTTTCTGCTGCGATGCGTGCGCAGCTGCAAACTTTTGCGTAGGCTGTGCCAAATTTACTTCCAAATTGCGCTGTGTTTGCAGCGCAGACATCAGCCCAAACGCCAATAAACATGCGACTAGCCATAACACCAACCCAAGCTGCGCTTGCCAGCTGAATTGGCGTAAAGTAAATGTTAATTTACCGAAAAACTGCGTTAAGTTTTCCATGCGGCCTCCACCAAAAATGCCACCGCGTGCTGTCCGCCCACGTCGGTCGCCTCGCTAGAAATCAGCCGAACATTGTCCAGCGCCGCTTGCTGATTTAGATTTTGCAAATATGCCCACATCGCCGCATGATTCAACGCAATCAAACGCATGCGCACTGTGCGCGCTTTCGCATCCGGCTCCAGCGTGAGCATTTTTATGCCATCCGCAGTCACCGCTTCCAACGCCTTCCATAGCGATGCCCACGGAATTGCAATATCGCGAATCGCATTATCGACGGCTTCTGTCGCCTTTTTTGTTTGGGGATTTTCGCGAACAACTGGCGCTATTTCAGACGCAACGCGCGTTTGCAATTGGCGCTGCAATTCCACGTTGCGCACTTTTATTTGTTGAAAGCCAAATAAGCTCACAGCCAGCACTAGAGCGCCTGACAGCAACAATAGCCATGCTGCAAAAGCGGTTTGCGAGCGATTTGTATAATTTAAATAAACCGATTTCATGATTCTTTAAAATTTCTTTTGAAAAAGTCTTTTGAAAATACCTTTTAAGCTGCCTTTTTAACCTGTATAAAATCTTGCTGCGATCTCGTTGCAAGTTGAATTTCGCCATCTTTGTAGTTCAGCAAAAACAAACTTTTATCCATATTTTCCAGCACCATCTCGCGTTGTATTAACGTGCGCAACTGCCCGTGGATATTGGCTTCCAGCGGTACATTGCGCACCAGTTTCCACTCGCTGTTTATGATTAAAGCCAATGTTAAACGTTGATTTTCTTCACACGCCAACCAGAAACTTTGCGTTAATTTGTTTTGGTTCAGGTAAAAAAGCGCCTGATTCATCGCCAGCATCAGCAGCGGATGCGCGGCTTTTAGCGGCATATTAGCCGCCGCAAAAACTGCCTCAACTTGTTTAAAAAAATTGGCATCAATGCCGCTGGCAATAGCCGCTTTGCCATAGCCAGCAACATGTTCGCACAACAGCCAATCTTTGCTGGCATCACCAAAATGCTGCAAAAAACGGTGTTGCAAATAGGCGCTACGCTCTTGTTTAGATTTAATTTCTACGTTCCACGGCAACACTGCAAAGTGCGTAAAGGCACTGGAAAACACCGCCACAGGCTTGGCTTTGTGCCAAATTGGGTTTTGTAGCGCGCTGCTCAATTGCGCTAAAAGTTGCGTTTCATTTTCAACTTCAATGATTTCTTGCTTAATCACTTTCGCTTTTAATCCATCCAATCTAAAACTATCCAATCTAAAATCACCTAAAACACCAGTTTTAAGCAGATTCAATTCGATTTTATTGGGCTGTAAAAACACGCGCAGCTCATTACCGAGCATGCCCTGCAGGCCAATATCCATGCGGCTTACAGGCATGCTTTTAAAGCTTTTTTTAAGCAAGTGAGGTAACACGATTGATCTCCTGCAATGTGGTTTCGCCATTTTTCACTAAATCCAGCGCCGCCTCGCGCATGGTGCGCGTGCCGTTGGCGCGAGCGACCTCTTTCACTTTGCGAATCGGCTCTTTGGTCGCAATGAGTTCTCTAATTTCATCGTTAAAACACAGCAACTCAGCAATGGCTTTGCGGCCTTTGTAGCCCGTGCCGTGGCACTGCCCGCAGCCTTGGCCTTTTTTAAATTGGTACTGAATTGAATCTTGTTGGCTTAAGCCGGATTTTTGCAACAAAGCGGCGTCTGGCGCATCGTCCACCTTGCAATGCGGACATATCACGCGCACCAGCCGCTGCGCCAAAATGCCATTAATCGCCGAGACAAAACTGTAAGCATCCACGCCCATATTGGTAAAGCGGCCAATCACGTCAAACACATTGTTGGCGTGTACCGTAGTAAGCACGAGATGCCCTGTGAGCGCCGATTGCACGGCGATTTGCGCGGTTTCACCATCGCGAATTTCGCCGACCATAATCTTGTCAGGATCGTGCCGCAAAATGGAGCGCAAACCGCGCGCAAAAGTCAGACCTTTTTTCTCGTTAACGGGAATTTGCAACACGCCCGGCAGCTGATATTCCACGGGGTCTTCGATGGTGACGATTTTGTCTTGCCCAGTGTTAATTTCAGAAATAATGCCGTACAAAGTCGTCGTTTTGCCGCTGCCGGTCGGTCCAGTCACAAGCAACATGCCGTAAGGTTCTTCCGCCAGCAGCCTAAAGCGCGCCATAATCTCTGGCGCAAAACCCAGCACATCCAAGCTCAAACCTTGCGCTTCTTCGCTCAGCGCCTTTCTATCCAGCACGCGCAACACCGCGTCTTCGCCAAAAATACTGGGCATAATCGACACGCGCAAATCAATTTCCCGGCCAAGTGCTTGCACTTTAAAGCGCCCATCTTGCGGGATTCTGCGCTCGGCAATATCCAGCTCGGACATCACTTTGATGCGCGAAATCGCTTGTTCCGCTTGCATCGCGCCCGCCAAATCGCCGACTTCGCTCAACACGCCATCGATGCGATATTTCACTTTTAAACCGTGCGGATTGCTTTCCAAATGAATATCACTCGCGCCCGTTTTCAACGCGTCGTACAGCGTAGAGCGCACAAACTTGACCACAGGACTGGTATCTTCGCTAATCGATTTTAAAGATATGTCTTCAATGCCGCCAGAAGCCGCATGGATATTGGCTTGCAGGTCAGCCACATTATCCATCGCGCGCAAACCGCTTTCGTGATGCGTAAGAAAAGCTGCAATATCTTGGCTGTGCGCCAAAAACCAACGCGCGCTTTGCTTAATCAGCAAATCCAGCTTGGATGGCAAACTCGTGTCGAACGGATCGGCACAGACCAGCACGAGTTGCGCATTGCCATCACGTAAAGCCACACAGCCCAGCTTGCTCGCCTCGGCAAACGGCAGCGCCGCAAAGTCGGGCATCAGTTCGTACATCTCCAGCGCCGTCAACGTCAGATAATGCATCAAATCACCCAAGGCTTGCACAAAAGCATCTGGCTCCAAACCGCTGTTTTCTTCCAGCACTTGCAATAATGGTCGGCGTGTTTGGGCGGCCAGCTGGCGCGTATCGTGCAGCTGTTTGGGCGTGATGATTGCTTCATCCAGAGCGGTGATAGAGACTGTCGCTTTACTCGCATTTTCTTGTAGAAGTCTCACTGAATGTCTCCCGCCAATTCAAAAATCGGCATATACATCAACACCACTACCAAACCAACAATCAAGCCAATCAGCAACATTAATGTGGGTTCCAGTAGCTTACTAAACCACTCGACCTTGCGCGCGGTTTCGTCGTCATAAAATACACCAATGCGTTCCAGCATGTCGTCCATCTGTCCGGTGCGCTCACCCACGCGCAACATGCGGATGGAAATCGAAGTCGTCATGCCGTGTTGCTCCATGGCCTGCGAGAGCGGTTTGCCATCGCGCACATCGCACAGGGCTAAGCTAAGCGATACACGCAGATTAACTGGCAATAGGCTAGAAACCATGTCCATGGCGGTTGTCAGCGGAATACCACCGCGTAGTAACATTCCTAACGTTCGGTAAAAACGCGCAAGTTGGTATATGCGCATCGCCTCACCCAGCGCGGGGATTTGCCACAGCTTTTTGGTGAGCCAAGCACGTGTTTGCGCGCGGCTGAACACAAAGCCCAGCGCGGCAAACAAGCCGATTGCGGTAAACAGCACTTCGCGCCCATGCGTTTGCAGCAACTGCCCCCACTTCAGCAACATCAGCGAAGCCCACGGCAAATCCGCGCCCGTGCTTTCGTAAATACCGCTGAATTTAGGGATGACATAACCCAGCAAAAACAGCACCACCAACCCGCCCACTACGAGCAACAGCACAGGGTAAATTGATGCAGAAACAATCTTTTTGCGCACTGCATCCAACTGCGCTTGATAAGTGACATGGCGACGCAAAGCCTGCGGCATATCGCCGGTGCGCTCGCTGGCGCGAATCAGCGCCACATACAGCGGCGTAAACACTTGCGGCAGTTTCTCCAACGCTTGCGAGAGCGGCAGCCCCTCATAGAGCGCCCCTGTAATTTGCTTAAACACCGCCTGCGATTGCGCGTGCAGTTCTTTTTCCGCCAGCGCTTCAATCGCCTCGACCAGACTTAAACCTGACTCCAGCAAGGCCAATAACTCTTGGCTAAAAAGCGTGACGTTAAATTTTTGCTTAGGCTTGTTGACCGCAAAAAAACTTTGCAGAAAACCGCCATCACTGCTTAAACTTAATACTTGAAAGCCCTGCATTTCCGCCTGCATACGGGCTTCCACGGCATTGCTGGCATCCAGCGCCAACATACTCACCGCATCACCTTGCAAAATTTTTAATGTGTATTTCATTGAGCTAAACTACTCCCAACTTCCCACGTCGCTGGCGGCTTCATCGCCGCCGCTTGTGCCATCACTACCCAGCGTCCACACATCAAAATCGCCATGCTCGCCTGGCATTTTGTATAAATAAGCTTTGCCCCAAGGATCATCAGGGATTTTTTTAGCCAGATATGGTCCGTGCCATTTGGCTTCACCACTTGGCTGCGCACTCAACGCTGCAAGCCCCTGTTCGCTACTTGGATAATGCCCAACATCCAAACGATAAGTATCCAAAGCCTTTACCAAAGCCTCAATCTGCGCTTTAGCGGCCTTGGTTTCAGATTTACCCAATTGCGAGAAATACTTAGGCCCGACATAACCCGCCAGCAAGCCGATGATGACCATCACCACCAGCAGCTCCAACAGCGTAAACCCGCCTTGTTTATTCGTTCGATACATGTTTTTCATATCCTCCGTTACCTGTAAATAGTTGGTTCACTTTTGCCAGCTCCACTTCATTCAGCAAGCCCGCGCTATATTTCAAATTCACCATATCGTTAATTAGCGCATATTGTGTTCTGCTCAATTCCAGTTGACTGCTAAACAATTTTTGCTGCGCATCCAGCACTTCGATATTGGTTTTGATTCCCGCCACAAAGCCTTTCTGTGTGCCAGTGAGTGCAATATCGGAGGATTTCACCGCCTGTTGATACGCTTGTATAGATAACAGCTGGCTCTGCACACCATTAAAATATTTGCGCACGTTGGCACTGGCCTCACGTGTTTTACCGTTGAGGGCTTCCTCAGCCGCCACCAGCTTGTCCTGCGCTTGCCGCACGCTAGCGTTCACATACCCCCCCGCAAACAGCGGCACATTCATCTGCACGGCGATTGTGGTCGTATCAAAGCGCGAGCCCAGCGTATTATTGCTATCGTTCTCGCTAAGTGAACGCACGCCCACCAAATCCAATGTCGGGAAATGTCCAGCGCGTTTTTTCTCAATTTCCTGTCTCGCCACTTCTACCGCATGCATAGCAGCCGCGATTTCCGGATTCTGTTGTTTGGCACTACTCAGCCAAAAATCCAAGTTCTCCGAGGCTTCCAGCTTAGTTGGCAATTTCTTCGTTTCCAGTTTTATCGAAATTTCCGGCACTTGCCCGGTCATATTCAGCAGTGCTTCTTTGTGATCGGTCAGCGCATTATTTGCCAAAATAAGTTCAGCCTTGGCGATATCTAAATTGGTCTGCGCTTCGTTAATTTCCACCACAGTCCCCACGCCTTGTTTAAAGCGCTTCTCGGCTTGGTTGAGTTGTTGTTCCACCGCTCCAATCTTGGCTTCCAGCAAGGTCACTTTCTCCGCTGCATATAAAATTTCCAGATAAGTGCTAGTAAGCTTGAGCATCAATTTCGCTGTTTCCTGACGCAGCAATTCTTCTCTCGAGCTCACAAACGATTTTGCACCTTGATAAGTCGCAAACGTTTCCTTGTTGAACAGCGGCTGGCGCACACTCAACGCATAGTTTTGCGTACGGTAATCCAAATCGGTTTCCACCGAGCCAAGCGTATTCTGGGTCGTGCGTTCAGTCTCGCCGCGCCCGCGCGAGGCGCTCAATTGCGCCTTCGGATAAAACAAGGCTTTGGCCTTGTTAGTCTCTTCGCGATCCGCATCGGTACTAGCCAGCGCAGCGCGATAATCCGCGTCATAATTCAAGGCTTTTTGATACAAACTCATCAAATCATCTGCCGCAGAAGCCGCGCCAATATTGGCTCCTAGAGCAATGGATAAAAATAAATATCGCAGGCGCATTGCTATTCTTCCTTCATTGACGCCGCAATGCGCTTGGTCAACGGATGTAGCAGATACGTCAACAAGGTGCGCTCTCCGGTTTTAATCACCACTTGCACTGGCATACCGGGCTGTAACTGGCGTCCTGACAAGTCTTTCAATCCTTTCGGCGTAATTGAAATACGTGCCAAATAATAAGTCGTTCCGGCATCGGCAGCACTGGCAGGCTTGGTCATCAAGTCTTTGGAAATAGTCATCAACTTACCTTCCACCAGCAATTGCGGCGTGTTTGAGAAAGTAGAAAAACGCACGTCGGCATCCTGCCCGATGCGAATTTTGTCAATCAGATGCGGCATGATCTGTGCGTCAATAATCAGCGGCTCGCCTGCAGGCACAATATCCATAATCTTCTGTCCAGGCTGAATCACTGCGCCAACGGTGTGCACCTGCAAGCCCACCACTTGGCCATTTGCTGGCGCTAGCAAGCTGGTACGCGCCAGTTCCTCTTGTAGCGATTTAAACTTTTCGCCGTCGGATTCCACCTGCAACTTCACCTGCGCCATATCCGTATCAATGTCTTTTTTCTCGTTTTGCAGGCGCGTGTTGATTTGCTGCTTCAACTCCAAAATAGCTTTGTTCGCACGCAAAATATTGGCCTTGGTATTTGCGATTTCGCCGTGCGTCGCCGCTACTTTCTGCTCCAAATCATTTTGCTGATTACGCGGCGCGAAGCCTTCTTTCACCAGTTCACGAATGCCGTTTAATTGGTCTTGCAACAAGGCCAGCTGCGCCTGATGGCTAGTTAATATCCCTTGATACCCTTCAATCTGCGCGCTTTGTCCGGCAATGGATTCCTGTCTGGAAGCGACATCCGCCGCCAGCGCATTCTGCCGCGCCAGCAAGAGTTGTGATTGATTCAACATATGCTGTTGAATATACGGATCTGCTTGATTTTCCAGTAAATCTTTGTGAAACTTAATGTTGCTACTGCCAACTTTCTCTGCCTGCAAACGACCTTCCTGCGCGCGCAAACCCAAATATCGCTGGCGAATTTCCTCGTAACGTGCTTTGGTATTAGTTTCGTCTATCTTCATCAGCACGTCGCCCCGACGCACTTCCTGGCCTTCTTTCACCAGCAGCTGGCTGACGATGCCGCCGCTTAAATGCTGCACCACACGGTGATTCGACTCCACGCTCACCACGCCCTCGGTCGGCACGCCTTCATCTAGTGGCGCAAACGCTGACCAAATAATAAAACCGACCAGCCCAAAGCCCAGTATCCATGCGCCTAAGCTGGCAGATGCAAAATTGCTCGCGTAACCTTCCAGATGCAATACGTTGTCGTTTTCAGCTTCAGTTGGCTTAAGTTTCAAATTCATTTTGTTATCCATCAGTCCTAAACAGCGCCCGCTAAATTCAGCGTTTGCATTTGATTCAAATACGCAATTCCGGCATCGCGCGGTCCGTAGTGCGCAATCTCGCCATTTTTTAAAATTAGTAAATCATCAGTAATTTTCAGCAAACCTGAGCGATGCGAAATCACCACTATCGCCTTGTTCTGGCTTTTGAGTTGTTGCAGCGCGTTTAACAAATACGTCTCGCCAAATTCATCCAAATTGGCGTTTGGTTCATCCAATACGATGATGCTGGGCGCCTTATAAATAGCCCTTGCTAGGCCAATTAACTGGCGCTGCCCGCCAGAAAGCGGTAGTCCGTTTTCGTCCAGCCGTGTGTCATAGCCTTGCGGCATGTGCAATATCGTCTCGTGCATGCCAACTGCTTGGCAGGCGGCGATAATCTGCGCAGTATCCAGCGTGCCAAAGCGTGCGATATTCTCAGCAATCGTGCCCTCCAGCAGCGCCACTTGTTGCGGCAGATAGCCCACCGAAGCCGCCAGCATGCTCGGATTGATGTTTTGAATTAGCGTGTCATCTATGCGCAGCTCACCCTGTTGTGGCACCAACAGGCCGACCAATGCACGCGCCAGCGTGGTTTTACCGGAGCCGGAAGCACCCATGATGTTCAGAATCCTGCCCTGTTTGATGTACAGATTAATGTTTTGCAAAATCGGCTCGGCTGAGTCGCCAAGCTTAATGCCTACATTCTGTAGCGAAATCTTCCCTGCAATATCGTCAGTCGCCGCGTAACTACTGGGTTCTGCGGATGTTGCCAACAACTCACTGAGTGAGGTAGCTGCAGCCTTGGCCTGAATAAATTGCCGCCAGGTGCCGACAATGACATCGAATGGCTGCAAGGCGCGTCCTATCAGCACGTTAGAGGCGATCATCGAACCAACACTGATTTCGCCGCGCACTGTGAGCACTGCGGCAATCGCCAGCATTAAGGATTGCATGGTGTAGCGCAATAATTTATTCACGAATTGGTTACGGTTCTGCACGTGCTGCGCATTCTCCTCATCTGAGCTACTGTCACAGGAGAGCTTAAACCAGCGCGCATACAGCGCCTGCCGCATACCCATGACATGCGCGGTATCCAGATTGCGGATTTTGTTTTGCAAGAAACGGTCATTTTTCGCTTGGTTTTCCATCACAGCTTGCAACGGCTGTACGCTGCTGCGCTGGTTCCACACCGCCAAAGCAAACTGAATGGCGCAAAACACAATGGCGGTCAAACCTAAAACTGGATTCAGAATAAAGAGCACTGCGATGTACAGCACGCTCCAAGGCACATCCAGAAAGGCGAACATGCCGTTGCCGGTCATAAATTGACGCACAGCGGTCAAGTCTTTCAGCGCTTGACCCGGTTGGATGGAGCGGTTTGCGGACATATTGCTAAATGCCAAGCTGAAAATCTTCTTGCCATAGGTTTGGTCGAAACGCACACCGGATTTGATAACCACGACAGAGCGCAGCCATTCTGCCAGCGCCATCATCAATAGCAGAAAGCACACCATCAGGGTAATCGCCACCAACGTCAGGGTGTTCATGCTCAGCATCACGCGGTCATACAGTTGTAGCATGTAAATCGTCGGCACCAGCGCCATCAGATTGGTGATGAGGCTTAGAGCCGCGACTATCGCCAGCTCGCGTTTGAAAGGTTTCAGCAATGCCATCATGCCTGCACCGCCTTTGCTGGTGATGCTTGCAGGCTTGCCATCACATCAGCCGGCTTGCCATAGCGCAACATCTGGCCTTGCATCATCACCAGCAAGTAATCGGCCACGGTAATAATGTTTTGCACATGGCTGATGATGACAAATGTAGTGCCTTGCTGTTTCAGCTTGGTGATCATTTGTTGCAAATGTTTCTCGCCTACCTGATCCAGATTCGCATTCGGTTCATCCAAAATCACAATTCTCGGCCTGCCATATATCGCGCGCGCCAAGCCAATCAACTGACGCTGTCCGCCGGAGAGAAACGCGCCTTGATTACCAATTTGTATATCTAACCCATGTGGCAATTTCCCAACAAGCTCCTGCAAGCCAATTAAATCAAGCGCTTCAGCCAGTTTTGTTTCATCCAGTTCCCCAAAACGCGTGATGTTTTCCGCCACCGTGCCATCCATCAGCGCCACATCTTGCGGCATGTAGCCAATATGCTGACCCAGCGCACTTTTATCCCAAGCGTAAGCATCAACGCCGTTGTAGCGCACTTTGCCGTTGGTGGGCGCTGCCAGACCTGCAAGTAATCTGCTCAAAGTCGTTTTGCCGCTGGCGGATGGTCCGGCGATGACCAAGACCTCACCCGGATTGAGCTTGAACTGAATATTCCTTAGAAAAACCTCATTCGCCGATTTTCCTGTGTTCGGCCATGCGTAACTCACGCCTTCAACGCTGATTTCGCCCGAAGGTGCTGGCAAATCCATCCCCGCCAGTGGTGCAGGTGCGGCTTGCAGCAAGCTCTCCAAACGGAAATACGCCTCTTTGGCTTGTGCCAGCAGCTTCCACTGGCTAACCAACTGTACCAGCGGTGCCAATACACGCGCAGCGAGTATCGATGCAATAATCATCATCGCGCCGCCATTAGCCAACGCACCGCCAATCACCAGATAACAAGCCAAACCCAATATCAAAGTGCTTTGCAGCGTTTGCAGAAACTTAGAAGTCGCGGCGCTCTTGCCTGCCAGTTCGGAAGCCTGCGCCTGCTTCAACAAAAACGCCTGCTGCGCCAACAGCCATTTTTGTTCAATTGGCGTCAGCATACCCATCGCCTGCACGACATCGGCCTGTTGGCTCACGCTGACAAAATAGCGCTGCGCCTCTATCGCATGCGCATTCGCCTCTTTCATTTGCGGGTCGATTCGCCACTGGTTGCTAACCGTAATCACCGCCTGAATTAGCAAGCCCAAGGTAGTTAACACGCCTAACGCGGGGTGAATCAGAAAAATTGCCAGCAAGAAAATCGCCGCAAATGGCAAATCAACCAACCCCAGCAGTGCAGGTGAATGCAAAGCATTTTTGAGATTGGAGAAATCAGTAAACACTTGCTGCGCGGGGAATTGCGCGTTGTTTAACTTTGCAGCAAAAGCCGCACTAAACAGCCTTTCTTGCAAAGTGCTTTCAATACTCACTGCGGCGGCATGCAGCATTTTTCTGCGTACCCATTCCACGGCTTCCATAATCACATACACAAAAATCACCAGCAGTGTCAGCATTACCAGTGTATTTAAGTTACGGCTGTTAATGACGCGGTCGTACACCTCCAGCATGTACCAAGAAGGTGCGAGCATCAAAAGATTGGTAAAAAAGCCGAACACGAACACTTTGCGGAAAACCGGCCAAAGCGCTGTCAAAGCTTGTTTGAGCGACAACATAGTTTACAAGGCTAAATTAAGCAAGAAACGCGGGCAGCACTTTAGCCACCCGCGCGACTTGTTTTACGCAACAATGAAGTCAGAGGCGTTCAGGGTAGCAACGCCTGTCAGCACAGCAATATTCACCGCAGCACCTGCACCGTTACCATCCGCATCGTAGCTCAACATCTTGGTGGTGGTATTGAACACCAAGTAGTCGTTCGCATCCGTTGCCGTACCACTTGCATTGGCTTTCACATTGGCATTGGTGATGCCACCGGTCAATGCCGCATACTGGTCATCGTTCAGCTCCAATTTGTCGTTACCACGCGTAAAGTCAGTAATGGTATCGACACCTGTCAAGCTAAATGCGGTGTTAGTATAGGTTTGCACATCAGTCGCACTGCCGGTGATAATTTGCTCATACACTTTGCCGAACATAAACTTATCATTACCGCCACCACCAGTTAAAGTATCGTTACCGCCATTGCCGACAAACACGTCCGCCTTGCTGGTACCGATAAATTTCTGCGTATTGGCATTGCCTTCAAAGCGCAGGCCGTTAGTCGTTACGCCAGAAGCATCTACTACCGCGTTATTAATGGTGCCGCCGTTATTACCTAAGGTGTTGGATAAATCAGAAACCGAACTGTTGGCACGGTGGTAGTAGTGGTCATTCAGCAATTGCAATGCCGCGTTTTCCACATTCAAGCGACCTGCTGTACCGCCCACTTGCACCACTTCCATGCTTTTGAAGTTACTGTTGTTCAGCACAATCGTACCGTTAGCCTGCGTGTTGGCGCCAATGCCAGTTGTGATACGCAAAGTATCAACACCCAAACCGCCAACAATCAAATCACCTGCCACCCACTCTGCATTGCCATCATCTGCTTTGCTGGTGGTGCCTTGCACGCCGCTGCCAAAACCGCCAATCACGAAAATATCATTGCCTTCGTCACCATACAATTTATCAGCACCGCCGTGGCCGATCAGCAAGTCATTACCGCCGTTACCGTGATACACATCATCACCTAGACGCATGGTGGCATTATCTACACCTTCGCTACCTTCTACCGTTTCAGAAGCGCCAGCTGATTCATTAGCACCGTCAATACGCACATAACTACCTGCTAAACCTTCGCTGGCATCGTAAATCATATCAACGTTATGGAACAAATTAGCAACGGTGTAGTCATCAAACTGCAATTCAGACGCTGAATATGTCACTGGCGTTGCACCCACAATGGTTGCTGCTGGCTCAAAAGTTACATCCTCATATTCCAGTTCTAAAGTAACAGATTCTGCTGGACCACCTGCAACACCGTATATGTGGGTACCCGGGTTAAAAGCATCAAGGTCAAGAGATTCGCCATTATCAAGTAACTGCTCAGCAGATAAAGTAATATTCACGCCACTCGCCAACTCGATACGCTCAATACCAATAAAAGAAAGTGACTCACCAAATGCACCGCTCTCAGTAAATTCCAACGTATCTACTGCGTTGTAACCAGCAATGCTACTTGCAAATGTACTGACTGCAGTTGAGCCAGGGCGGGTGACGATATTCAGGCGAACATCAGTTTCTGTCTCTTCCGCAATGTCATCATCTAATTGAACATATTGACCGGTTACATTATCGAACACCAAGAAACCTGCGGCTTCATTACCTTCTTCAGCTTCGATTTTTCCAGTATATCTAGCTACCTCGCCTTCGTTATCAAGTCCAGAAATACCTGCCTCAATAACAACACCTGTGGCATCTTCTTCTGCACCAATCACAAAAGTATCATTGCCGCTGTTACCTAACAACAAATCATCTGAGGTTACATAATATAAATTACCATCTACCGTTTCATCGCCTAAAGTACTACCACCGCCAGATAAGTAATCAATGCCGACACCACCAGTTAATATATCGTCGCCGCCTTCACCAAAAATCACATCATTTCCGTCACCACCGCTCAAAATATCGTCACCATCTGCGGCAGAGATTGAGTCATCTCCAGAGCCACCATCAGCAAAGTTATTTCCATTTCCAGTTACGATGGTGTCACTTCCACTACCACCTAAGATGGCATCATTTCCGTCACCACCAATTAGCAGATCGTCGCCACCGCCACCAAAAATGGCATCATCGCCATCGCTACCATCAATCACATTGCCTAGGTTGTTACCTATAATTAAATCGGCATCAACAGTACCGGTGTACTCGGTTTCTGTTGCATTAAAAATTTTTACAGCCATAATATTTACTCCTAAATTTAGGAGCAAGGCGACTTAGCCGCCTTGCATCCATACAGTTAAAGATTAACAACAATCAACTATGGTGTACCAATCGCATAGCCAGTCATGTTTATTACTTTTTGCGTAGCATTTTCCTGACCGGTTTGACGCAGGCGAATCGCGCCAGCTTGTTCTGTTGGGTTTGCAGCACATGGTGCCTCAATGTAGGTAAATGCCGAGTATGCATTTGTAAAACCATCATCATCATTAAAAACCGTGTCCAATGTAAAGTCCACATGGTTAGCATTTACCACAGCATCTTGCGTTGCCAGTGTTGTCGAGGCTAGCGTAGAGGCAGGCGTAATACCAGCTACCTCACCAGTGGTGGCTGCAGTTACACTGTTTTTTGTTGGCAGATCTAAATAATTAGTACCATTTTCAGCTTTGTTAGCTAGGGTGTCATAAGCCTTTGCGCGGTGTTGTACTGATGTAAAGGTTCTACCCACGCGGAATACTGGTGATGCAGTTGTGACTGGGCTAGCAAAAATACTGTAAGCCACATTAACTGTGCCAGAAGCACTAAAACCGCTACGCACGGCATCATTCACTTCAAAAAGCTGTGTACCCGCAGCAGCATCAGAGTCAACATTAAACATACGAACGCGTGTACCTATAATGCACATACTGGTGGTTGGGTTGCGCCAATAGCGGTCATAAACTTCACCAATCGCTGCACCACCTGTTGGGTTGGGGATTGAACGAGTTACACTAGCTGTAGCAGTAAACCCTGTTTTACCTGTTGGTACGGTCGCTTCACTGGCTGATTTTGCTAGCCAGCAAGTATCATTCGCACCTGCTGCAGGATAATTTGCTAATGCAATTGTGTATGACCCAAAATTGCCCTTTGTGTTGTTCGCAACACCACCGTATGGAGTGACGCGACCAGTGTTATAGCAAGAGGTATAGGCAGAGCTGGCAAAACCAGTACTTGGCACAGCTACCCAACCTGCGTTTGCTTGCACAGAAATAAGTCCAAAAACTCCAAAAAGTGCTAACTTCAATTTAACGTTTTTCATGATTAATCCTTTTTTACGTTACAATTAGCAGGCATTTGTGGCTGCCTGCAACACCAATTCACCACAACTCGTTTAGCGCCTTGTAAGTACTAATGCGGTTGGGGTTGAATTCTGTTTTAAGGCAGCTCACAAATGCCCTGCATTACTTAATTTCTGTTTGTTATTTCTCATCACTTCCCTTCATTACTTCTTATTCGGGTCAAACTGCCAATTCAAACTAAACCAGATACCTCTTGGCGCGCCGGGGGCGATAAAATTGGTGCTTAGCCAATCACCCGAGTTATGGTTATAACCATCTGGTCCGATTGCACCATTGATGCTGGGAGAGAACGGGTTACGCCCCAAACGCCCTGCACTAAAGTATTCTTTATCAAACAAGTTGCTCACCTGCATAGTGGCAGCCCACTCGCTATTAAACTTATAACTGCTCTGTAAGTTGAATGTCGCATACCCCGGCACTTTTCCAGGGTTAGTGCTTGCCTGACGAGGCAAAAGAACCGAGCCAACACCAGGCACATTGACGGGCCTAAGTTGCACTGCACCTTTTTCATGCTGATTATTTTCGTTACCGCGCACAAAGCTCTCGCTGTGTACCACTGCACTTAACCCAATTTGCCATTTTGGCGTGATTTCATAGCTCACATTGGCATTGAGGTTATGCAACGGCACACCCGGCATGCGGTTGCCTTTTTTTACTTGAATTACACCAGGTCCAAAACCATCAACGTACTGACTACTGCTGTTATCTGCACTAAACATTAAGAAACTATCCTGAAAGGTCGCATCGGTCAGGCCATAATTCACGCCAAAGTTCCATTTATCCATCTTGCCAGAGAAGCCAGCCTCCAGCCCACGCCTACGGGTTTTGCCGATGCTGTCAAAAAACCCTGCCCCACCTGCAACACTGACGAAATAAATATCGTCCTTTAAGTCGGTTTGATATGCTCCTAGATTCCATTGCAGATTCTCGCCAATGTTGCCGCGCGCACCTACGTCGTAGGTGGTTGCTCTAATCTGGGGTAAGTAAGGGTCACCAGAAAGTGTGGTAGGGAGTGTGCATTGGCGGTTTTCCGCAATACTTTTTGGCACGGTATTGCCACCAGAATCAAGCACAGGTGTTTTATCTAATGCACAGCCCAGCTCAATCACGCTGGGGGTGCGCGTACCTTTAGCCCAATTGGCAAACAAATTCAAGTTTTCTTTAGCTTGCCAAGTAGCACCAAGCGAAGGGTTAAATGAGTAGTAGCTGAATTTTTCGGTCTCTGCGGGGTCTAGCACTCTATATAGGTTTGGCAATCTAAAGTTTTTAGGCACTGAAGCACAGTCTGCGGTATCCACATCCCCATCACCATCTACATCAGTACACACATTAAATCTATCGGGGTCAGTAATCAGATCTCCCACCCCGAAAGGCGCTTGACCGCTACGTGCTGCAATTTTATTTTGTGCGTGTGTCACGTTATAGCGACCACTGGCATTAAAGTGCCAGGTTTCTACCGGTGTCCAAGTCTCACTAAAATAAAGACTTTTGGTGGTATTAGTCCCTTCAAAATCATTATTACTCAACGGCACAAATGCGCCACCAAATTGCGGATGCGCTTGCGCGGGGGCTAAATAAGCCTTGCGGTTAGCATCTAAAAATCCTAATCGTGATTCATTCTGGTAGGTAGCACTAGCAGCATCAATCGAGGCGCCCACCATAAATTTATGCTTTTCAAAGTTCCAGTTAAACTGAATAGATGCGCCATCGGTGATTTGGTCTATCTGATTATCATTAAAAATCGCAGTAGGCGTACCTTCGACAATCCCTGGCTGCCCCAAGCCGGCACCGTCAACAAGAATTGGATTGCCTAGAGCGTCTAGTGGCCTTTCAAAACCAATTGCTTGCGTAGCCGCACAATCCGCCTCATTGAGCGGGGGCAAAAGCATCACATAATTCTTAGTAATAACACCCGAAAGAGGGTCTTTTGTAAAAAAAGTACTGGTATCATCAAAAACCACCCCATTCAATCCACTCGGAAATCCTAAGAATGGTGGAGCGAGACCTGCGCTAAATGTAGGTTCGTTAAAAAAATCCGGACTAGTTGCCCCTGTTTGATTTACTACTGGATTGTTACGGTTGTAAACTTCCTTCTCTCTAAAATTTCTTTCTTGTTCATATACATAGCGGTATGCATTCAAGAACTCAGTTGGTAGCGGTTGATTAATTAAAGCTGGATCATTTGGATTAAATGTCCCCGCGAAAATGTCATTAAAAACTGGATTGCTACCATTTTGTGGATTGTTGGTGACGGGATCATAACCTACAATAGGTATCACAAGGTAATCTGGCAAACCTAAACCATTGGTGCTCGCAAATAAACAGGCATATTGATCAGCATCTGTTGGCAGCCGTTTTGCAGTGAGCTCCTCGTCGTAATCGGTAAACGCATCCGCCCCAATTTGATGGCGTTTGCTGTTTCTTCTGTACACCTGCCCTGTGACAGTAAAGTTATCATTCACAAAATAACTGCCAGAAAGTTGAAACTGCTGAAGTTTGTTCTTTGTCGTATCCGGGCTGGTGAAGACACTTGTCGGGTCTCTTGCATACTCTTCACTCGGCAATAAACCATTGCCTACCAAATCTGTTTGGACCAGCAAGGTGCTTAGGCTTAGGTCTAACTTATCGCCACGGTAACTGGCCTTGCCAAAAAACTGGTTTACCTTACTGGGCGAGTTATCCCGCCAGCCATCTTCTAAAAAGAAATTACCTGCACCAAATAAAGCAAAGGTGCCGTTGTTCACACCGCCTTCTACTTGTAGCTGTCTACGTCCATAAGAGCCAGTGAGGATTTCTGCATCTACTCCCTCATTAGTAAAACCATCTTTGGTTTTTAAGGTAAAAGCACCGCCTAAGGTGTTTAGCCCAAATATCGGGTTAGAGCCGGGGAATACATCCACGCCAGCAATGGCGTTCATGGGTATCATGTCCCAGTTCACCACATCACCAAACGGCTCATTTACACGGATACCATCTAAAAACACGCTCAAGCCTTGCGGCGTGCCGATTTGTGGTCCTGCGGTAAAGCCACGGTAGGTGACATCCATTTGAAAGGGATTGCCTTGGTAGTCGTTCACGTTGACTGACTGTAGCTTTTTGTTGAGTAAATCAGTCAGGCTAAGCGAGTGCGATTCTTTAATCTCTTTAGCAGTGATGCTTTGTACGTTACCGGGGATTTCTTCTTTTGTTAAACCCAAACCCGGCAATGGGCCTATTTCGTGAAAGCGCTTGGCGCGGACTTTGACTTCTTGCGTTTTGATGTCAATGGGTAAATCTTTGCCTTCTTTTTTATTGAGGGCTTTGCTATCTTTGCTGGTGTTAGGTGTGTTGATTTTATTGGGGGCGCTGCTGGTGCCAGTGTCTGTGGCTTCGGCAGTTTTTATGATGTCTTCAGAAACAATGATCTGACCAGCTTCCCTTCCCCCATGTTTTGATAAGGTTTGGGTGGTTTGCCCCTCACCCAGCAATACATCTTCCACATCCAATGCGGTCAGTTGTATTTTTTCTTGCTGCATGCGCTGCGTTTCCGCCCCTCTCCCAAGGGTAGAGGGGGTATTAGTTTGTGCCGTTTGCTCTCTTGCAGCAATGGCTTGGTCGTATGCGTCATCTGCTGCAATTTGTGTTTGCAATTGCGCGTTAGTTTTACATTGCGCTTTGGCGCGGCTGCCACTGGCGTTTTCTTCACACTGCTTTTGTTGTTTGCTTTGCGCATCTAGTTGCTCGAGCGTTAGCGGCTCGGCATAGGCGTGCTGGGCAAATAGTGAAAATATAATAAAAGATATTGGTTTAAGCTTAAAATTAAAACCATTTTTGAAATTAAAGCCATTCTTTGATAATTTAATGCCTGATGGCTTATGGTTGATTGTCATTACTAGGCTCCTCCCTAATTTCAGCAAACTTAATGTTGCTGTAAGCCAGTGAATATAAGACCTGGGAAGGATTTTAGTAAGAGCGTGAATCCCGTTTGGATATAGGAAAAATTCCCGAATTGAATTTGTTTTTTTAGGTGAGGAAAAAACCCAGAATTACGTGCGCTTTTACATGCTGTTTTGTGCAAAAAAATTGAAGTGCCGACACGTAATGGCCAACTACAATCATAAATTAATCTGAAATTACGCCATGACGAATGGCGAGACGAACAAGCTCTACCGCGTTAGAAATGCCTAACTTCTGCTTGAGAATGGTTTGGTAATTGGCTGCTGTTTTTTGGCTAATATTCAGGTTTACTGCTATATCATCAATACCCATGCCTTCAGCCAACATTCTAAACACCTCGAACTCACGCGGCGAAAGATGTTTTATCGAATCGTACTCGCCCGACATAGATTGCAACACGATTTTTTGTGCAATCTGCGGGCTGATGTACGTTTTACCTGCAGCCACGTCACGCACTGCCAATAAGAGTTCATCAGCCAGGCTAGATTTAACCACATAGCCACGCGCGCCTGCCGAAAGCGCCTGCGTAGCAAAAGTTGCGTTTTCATGCATGGTAAAAATCACGACTTTTGCCTTGGGTGTCATGGCTGATACTCGACGCAAAGCCTCCAACCCGCCTATGCCGGGCATAGATAGATCCATCACCAATACATCTGCTTCAAAATCACCGTAAACTTTACAGACCAGTTCACCCCTATCGGCTTCGGCCACCACTTCAATATCGCCGCCTAACTCTAACAAGCGGCGCAAACCAGAGCGAACTACATTATGATCATCCACTAAAATGACTCTGATTTTTACTGTCATGACATCCCCTCAATATTTAGCGGCAAACGCACTTTTACTTCCACCCCAAAGCCCAATTGGGTGTGCATCTCGAACGCACCACCTAATCCCTCCACACGCTCACGCATGCCAGCCAGGCCAAAACCTTCGGTGATATGCCGCAAATCAAACCCTATGCCATCATCCTTTACCAGCACATTCAAATAATCAACTTGCCGCTCGATTTTAATGGTCACCAAACGTGCACTGGCGTGCTTGGTAATATTAGTCAGGCACTCTTGAATAATCCGGTAAGCCGTAATGGCAACGGTTTCATTTAAATCGTTCAACTGGCTAGAAATAGTGATAGCAAGGTTAATTCCGCGGTTGCGCTGGCGCCATGACTCGATTAATTCATCTAATGCTGCCTGCAAACCTAATTCGTAAAGAATTCCCGGCCTTAGACGCTGCAGCATCTCGCGCACTATCTCCATCATCTGTCTGGCCACTTCGCTAATCGCAATCGCACTGGTATGCGCTGAGACTATCTTTTTTGCCTTCAAAATCGCCAGCGCATCAATATTGATAGCGGTTAAATGCTGACCGATTTCATCATGCAAGTCGTGTGCTATATTTTTACGCTCATCTTCTTGCAACCGAATAATTTGATGCGTTAAGCGACGGTTATTCAACATGCTGTTTTCTAACGTTTGCGCCATTGCATTAAATTTGCTGCTGATGCTGGATAACTCCGGTAATGAAAATGCGGGCAAACGCGTTTCTAAGTGCCCCTTCTCTAGCCTTGTAAGCGCGCTTAGCACATTGTTTAAAGGACTAAGTGCACGGTCTACCGCCCAGTACACTACCGCATTCACTACTAAAAAAAACAATATGCCTAA
>OEOE01000006.1_pt1 | contig 39132 bp, 35 predicted proteins | sample 1539681 | NCBI WGS metagenome assembly OEOE01 (sample SAMEA3611561, study PRJEB22512) | activated sludge metagenome | biome: Urban; feature: Wastewater Treatment Plant; material: Activated Sludge | place: Slovenia | collected 2012-09-24
GTCGCCTTGCTTATAACCAAATATGGAACTGCCGCCGCTCGCCACAGCAATATATCTGTCTCTTATACACATCTAGATGTGTATAAGAGACAGGTCATATACCGACTCGCCAGCTACCGAATAATGCCCATAACGCAAGGTTTCCGCGCGGAACGGACGTATCATCTGCGAGTGACAGTTGTAGCAACCTTCACGCTGGTAAATATCGCGTCCAGCAAGCTGAACAGGCGTGTAAGGCTTCAAGCCTGCAATCGGCTCTGTTGTGGACTTTTGAAAGAACAGTGGCACAATCTCCACCAGTCCGCCAAAAGCCACTACCACCAAAATTAGCACAATCATCAGAAAGTTATTGGTTTCAATTTTCTCGTGGCTGAAGCCACTTTTTGTATCGTGATTTGACATAATGGTTTTCCTTATACGTGAGCAGCAACAGGTGGGATAGCAACAACTGCAGCTTTACCGCTGGTTGCCGTCTTAATGACATTCCACAACATGATAGTCATGCCGCTTAAATAGAGTACGCCACCTAATAAACGAATGATGTAGTAAGGTGTTTTGGCTTTAACGCTTTCTACGAATGTATAGGTAAGCGTGCCGTCAGCATTAATAGAACGCCACATTAAGCCTTCCATCACGCCAGAAATCCATAGCGCAGCGATATACAGCACAATGCCAATAGTCGCCAGCCAGAAATGCAACTCGATTGCTTTGACGCTGTACATTTGTTTTTGACCAAACAGGCGAGGCACCATATAGTAAAGCGCGCCCATGGAAACCAGACCTACCCAGCCCAATGCGCCCGAGTGTACATGGCCTACTGTCCAATCAGTGTAATGTGAAAGTGAGTTGACGGTTTTAATCGCCATCATTGGCCCTTCAAATGTACTCATGCCGTAGAAAGACAATGAAACGATCAGGAAGCGCAACACAGGGTCTGTGCGTAGTTTATGCCAGGCGCCTGACAAGGTCATCATGCCGTTGATCATGCCGCCCCAGCTAGGTGCCAGCAATACGAGTGAGAACACCATGCCTAAAGATTGCGTCCAGTCAGGCAATGCGGTGTAATGCAGGTGGTGGGGACCTGCCCACATATAGGTAAAAATCAGTGCCCAGAAGTGCACAATAGACAAGCTGTAAGAATACACAGGACGCTCTGCTTGCTTAGGTACAAAGTAGTACATCATGCCCAGGAAGCCGGCGGTCAGGAAGAAGCCAACCGCGTTGTGACCATACCACCATTGCACCATGGCATCCTGCACGCCTGCATAAGCAGAGTAAGATTTCATTAAACCAGCCGGTATCGCTGCACTGTTAACGATATGCAACAATGCTACGGTAAGGATAAACGCACCAAAGAACCAGTTAGCCACATAGATGTGCTTCACTTTGCGCTTGGCGATGGTACCGAAGAACACAATCGCGTAAGACACCCAGACCACGGCAATCAGCAGATCAATTGGCCATTCCAGTTCTGCGTATTCTTTACTTTGCGTGAAACCTAACGGCAAGGAAACGGCAGCAGCAAGAATCACCAGTTGCCAGCCCCAGAACGTAAATGAAGCCAGCTTCGGCATAAACAGCTTGGTCTGACAGGTGCGCTGCACTACATAATAAGACGTGGCAAACAAGGCACATCCACCAAATGCAAAAATCACCGCATTGGTATGCAGCGGCCGTAAGCGACCAAAGCTTGTCCATGGCAACCCGAGGTTGAGTTCCGGCCAGACAAGTTGTGCGGCGATAATCACGCCCACCAACATGCCCACCACGCCCCAAACCGTGGCCATGATAGAAAACTGCCGTACGACGCCATCGTCATACGTAGCTGATTGAGTATTTAGGTCTTGCATTTAATCCCCCTTAAGTACTTATTGATAATTCTTTGCACATGCTGCCTGCGGCATTCTGCCGCACGACACCTTAAATCCATTTGATACAAATCAATCTTCATGCAGAATGCGCTCTCCCTCTGCTTCGATATCTTCGAACTGTCCGGAATAAATGGCCCACCAGAGCCCTCCCAATATCACCAGCACAAGAATGACGGATAAAGGGATGAGTAAAAATAGTATATCCATTATGCTCCTTTAGTGGCCTGTGTTGCAATACTGGACAGGCGCGCTGCATTGAGTATTACCAGTAGCGAACTCAGCGCCATGCCTAGGCCAGCAAGCCATGCTGGCAACATGCCGGCTACCGCCAAAGGCACACAGATGGAATTATAAGCCGCTGCCCAGATCAAATTTTGTTTGACGATATGCATTGTACGCCTAGCCTGCGCGATCAACTGAAGCACCATTGCCAGCTGGCCTCCCATGATCACGAAATCCGACTGCGCCTGCGCTAACGGCACCGCCTGCCCCATTGCAATTGAAACATGTGCGCTTGCCAGCACCGGGCCATCGTTCAGGCCATCGCCCACCATCGCCACCTGGCGCCCCTGCTGCTGCAGGCGCTGCAAATGTGACAGCTTATCTTGCGGCGTACAGCCGCCCTTGGCTTGACTGATCCCCACCAGTTTTGCAATGCGTGCTACAGATTGCGGCTTGTCTCCCGACAGCACTTCGACTTGTATGCCACTTTCCTGAAGCGCTTGAATCGCTGAGGCCGCGTCCTGCTTGACCGCCTCTACAATTTCAAAACTGGCCAGCCAGCCTTGCTCCGAAACCAGATGCACCCTGGAAACATCGTCTGAAAAGCTCTGAATTATGTTATCTTCCAGGCCGCAAAATTGTGCCGAGCCAAGTTTCAGCCTGCCGTAAGCCGAATCTGCCGTCAGGCCGAATCCTGAAACCTCCTGCACATTACTGACTTGAGCTGACCCTTCTGTTCCTGCCTGATTTTGATTGGCCAGAACCAGCGCACGGGAAACCGGATGCAGGGAATGCTGGGCGATGGCAGCGGCAATCTGCAAAGCTTCCAGATTGTTCAGCTTGTCGCTAGTAGAAATCTTGCCAACCGTCATTTTGTCATGCGTCAGGGTGCCGGTTTTATCGAACACAATGGTATCAATTCTGGTAAGCGCTTCCAGTGCCTGCATTTTGCGCACCAGCACGCCGTTGCGCGCCAGAGCGCCTGACGCCGTGAGCATAGCAGCCGGCGTGGCTAAAGATAACGCGCAAGGGCATGTCACTATCAATACGGCAACCGCCGTCATCAGCGCGCGGCTATGGTCCGTTTGCCACCAGAAAGCAGCGGATGCGGCAGCAGCGATTAATACGGCTAATAAAAATGGACGTGCGATGCGGTCCGCCAGCAGGGCAAGACGTGGCTTTTCGACAGAAACACGTTCCATCAGTGCAACGATTTGCGCATAACGCGTGGATTGCCCGATTTTATCAATGCGAACCTGTACCGCTGCAGATAAATTATGGCTTCCCGCAATAACCTCTGAACCAACCTGTTTGGCAACAGAACGTGACTCACCCGTCAGCAGCGCCTCATCCGCGCTGGTATTGCCTAAAGTGATCGTGCCGTCGGCAGGGAATGTCTCGCCGGGCAATACCCGCACGACATCACCGACATTAAGCCTGCGTACCGCGACGCGCTCAAAGCTGCCATCCGCCTTGAGACGATCTATGCTGTTCGGCAGGCGGCGCATCAGCGCGTCCAGCGCACCGGCAGTGCGGTCGCGCATACGCAACTCTATCCAGCGGCCTGTGAGCAGGAAAAATACAAACATAGTGAGTGAATCGAAGTAAACTTCGCTTCCCCACCAGCCGGAAGGCTCGAATGTAGCAGCCGTGCTTGCCAGGAAGGTAATCAGAATACCCAGTGCAACAGGCATATCCATGCTGATTTGACGCTGTTTGATATCATTGAACGCATTGCTGAAAAATGGTCCGCTTGAAAAGAATAATACAGGCAAGGTCAATATCCAGGAGGCCCAGCGCAGCAAATTCAGCATGTCGCCCGTCATATCGCCAGGGGCTGATACATAAGTAGGATAAGCGTACATCATCACCTGCATCATGCAAAAACCGGCCACCAGCCAGCGCCAGAGCATGAGACGCTGATTCTTGCGTCGATCGTCCTGGCTAAAAGCCTCGGTCGCAGGCAAAGCCCGATAGCCTGCTTTGGCAACTGCCCGCATCCAGTCAGAAGGTTTTACAGAATTCGAATCCCACAACAGCCGTGCGCGTCCGCTTGTCGCATTCACATCAGCATTCGATACGCCAGGAACCGCTTTCAACGCTTTTTCCACATTGATCGCGCAGGCGGCACAATGCATGCCTTCAATTGCCAGATGTGATTCCCATACATGCTTCTCGTCATCGACAGCCTGGCTGAAACTGGACCATTCGGCCGGCTCATCAAGCGCCACCCAAACACCTTCATCCTTTACATCGGTAGAGGATGAAACCGGGGCTAATGAAGTGATCGATGCCGACATAAATATATTACTTTATATTATATAAAATCGTATATTGTTGATTATACCATGCTTGCCATCCAGCCGTATTGACAGATATCAGCAGCCACAGTTTAGTTTGGAAAGATTAAGGCCTAAAATTAATGCATTTTACCCCCCCCCGCCAACCCTGTGGCGCAGAATTATTGACCAGAAAGTTTGTATACCAGCACGGCGTCGCCTTGCTTATAACCAAATATGGAACTGCCGCCGCTCGCCACAGCAATATATTGCACGCCGTCGATCGCGTAGGTAATCGGTGGCGCGTTGACGCCGAAGTCCGATTTCGCCTGCCATAGCAATTCGCCTGTCTGGCTGTTATAAGCGTTAAAGTTACCATTACCCTCCCCCGTAAACACCAGGCCGCCTGCAGTTGCCAGCACACCGCCTACCAGGGGCTGTGCGGTTTTGTTTTGCCAGGCAATTTTTCCCGAGGTTAAATCAATGGCTGAAAGCAAACCCCATCGCGGGTCGCTGGTAGGTTCGCTGGCCGTGTAGCGGATAGCTGGTTTACCGTCTTTAGCAGGAGATTCATGCAGTGTGTATTTTATCGGCGCATGGATGCCTGCCACAAACACGCGCTGACCGGCTTCATCTACGCTCACGGGCGACCAGTTGGAGCCGCCCAGGATACCCGGATATACAACTGTGCCTTCAAAAGTCGCTTTCTTGAACATATTCTGCTGTGGTACAAAAGCCTCTGATTTTTTCAGTAACTTGCCTGTTGCCCTGTCATGCACATAGAACCAACCGGTTTTGCTGGCTTGGCCTACGGCAGGCGTTGTTTTGCCATCTAATTTGTAATTAAATAATACCGGCGGGCTTGCCAAGTCATAACCCCACAAGTCATGCGGCACCTGCTGATAATGCCATTTGCGCTTGCCGGTATTGACATCCAGCGCCACCAAAGAAACTGTATAGAGGTTATCACCCGGCCGTGAAACATCATTCATCTGCGGGCTTGGGTTGCCTGTGCCAAAATACAGTGTATCGGTCACTGCATCAATCGTGGGCGTGGTCCAGGCTGAACCGCCGCCAAAGCGTGCCGCGTCAGGATACTTGGCTAAATCCGCTTTTTCGGCAGCTATATCGCGGTTAAAGGTCGCACCATCTTCCGTTGTTTCGGCAAATATGCCCTCCCAGCCTTTGTCAGGAATCGTATCAAACTGCCAAATACGCTTGCCGTTTTTTACATCATAGGCCGCTAGAAAGCCGGGGCGGCCGTAACGGCCAGTAACGCCAATCACCGCACCCAGCGGCGCATCTTCACGCGGATTATCAATATGCAAGCCATAACCCACGCCGGTGATGCCAATAATCACTTTGCCTTTGTACACCACAGGCGCCATGGCGATGCCGATGCCGGTGCCGCCTGTCACTTTGCGCGCAGAATTAGGGTCGCTTTTATCCAAGGCATCCTGAGCTTCTGTGGTGATCGCATTTTCCACCACGTCGATATCCCACTCTTTGGCACCCGTTTTCGCGTTCAGCGCAATCAAACGCGCATCCACCGTACCAACAAACACTTTTCCCTCCGCAACTGCCACGCCCCGGTTGGCCGGGCCGCAGCACATCTGCCAATCCTTACGCCTGTCATGATTGTAGCGCCAGAGCTGCTTACCAGTTCTGGCATCCAACGCGACCACGTGGTTAAAAGGCAAAGACAAATACATTACACTGCCTTGCACGATCGGCGTAGCTTGAAAAGTCGCCGTGACGCCGCTTTTATATTGCCAAGCCTGAACTAAGTGCTTTACATTGTCCTTGTTAATTTGCACAGATGGTGAAAAGCGCTGGCTACTGTAATCACGCCCAAAGCTCGGCCAATCCTGCGTTTCAGCGTGGTATCGCGTTAAAATTTGCGTACAGGCGGCAAGCAAACTCAGAACAACCGCTAAAATCAAAAAATTCAGATTAAAATGATGGCTCATACCAGTGGTTTCCGATGACTTATTCACAATATACAACCAAGTATATAGCTTGTATGTTTAGTTTCAAATGGAAATTGTTAAAAATAAGGCATACGGCTCTACAAAACCAAGATGGGACAATATGCAGTTCTCTAATATAAATTGGATTAATAATCAACCATATTCTATTGATTTTAATGATATTTATTTTTCAACAGAGGATGGCCTGCAGGAAACAGAATATGTATTCATTGCTCACAATCAACTAAAACAGCGTTTTGCGCAACTTAACAACAATCACTTTACTATTATCGAAACCGGCTTCGGCACCGGACTCAATTTTCTGGCGGTCTGCACGCATTGGCTGGCATTGTCGCCGCCTCATGCGAAATTGCATTACGTCAGTATCGAGAAATACCCGCTTAAACTCGCTGATTTACATCGCGCCATGCAACTTCTGCCACAATTCAGTGTGATCTCATCCGAACTCATCTTGCAATATGCGAAACTTGAATCCGGGCTAAATCAGTTTAACCTTGCTGCAAGCCACATCCAGCTTGACTTATGGATCGGCGATGTTACCACGCAGCTCGCTCAAATCAATGACACGGCAGACGCATGGCTACTGGATGGTTTTGCGCCAGCCAAAAATACTGATATGTGGTCTGGCGAGGTATTTGGACATATGGCAAGACTCTCTAAAATCCACACTACATTTGCCACATTCACCAGCGCTGGAGCGGTGCGCAGAGGGTTAAGCTGTGTCGGCTTCAATGTACAAAAACACACAGGCTACGGCAAAAAGCGTGAGATGCTGAGCGGCGTTTTTACGGGTAAAAGCGCATGACAAAAGCCATTGTCATTGGCGGTGGCATCGCGGGCTGCAGCACCGCCCATGCGCTCGCCAGGCGCGGTATTGCCGTCACGCTGATTGAACGGCATTCAGCGCTGGCGCAGGAAGGATCCGGCAACCCGATTGCGATGCTGTACCCTAAATTCAGCATCAAGCCTGATGCCCCTAGCACCTTAGCTTTACATGGTTTTCAGTTTACGCTGGAATTATTAAAACAATTGCCAGACTATCCTACGATGTTCAATGCCTGCGGATTGATGCAGCTGGCTTTTGATGCACGTGAACAAGCCAGACAGCAAGCACTTTCGCAGCAAGATTCCCTTGCATTCCTGCAGCATTTAGACGCCAATGAAGCAAGTGAAACAGCGGGAATTGAACTAAAAACCGGCGGCATCTATCTGCCACAATCCGGCTGGATTCGGCCAGCGGCGCTATGTGAAGCGCTTTGCGGCTCGGCGCTTGTCACCACACATATTTCCACCAATGCGCTGAAAATCAAGAAAATTGCCAATCAATGGCAGGTATTCGATGACAAAAATACTGTATTTGAAGCAGATGTCGTTGTGATATGTAATGCCAACGACATCAAACAATTCAAGCCTTGCGCGAGTGTGCAAATCACCCCGGTGCGCGGCCAGGTTAATTTCTTTGCGCTCAATGATGATAGTCAAAAAATAAACACAATTATTTGCAGCGACCATTACCTGAGCCCTGCGGTGGATGGCCTGCATTCTATCGGAACGACTTATGCGCCCAACGATACCAACCCGCATTTAAGCGATACAGATACCAGCGAAAATTTAAATGCCTTGCGTGTCATTTCACCCGACATCTACTCACATGTAGACAAAAAATCCGTATCTGGCCGTGTAGCCTGGCGCAGCCATACGCTAGATTACCTACCGCTGGCAGGGCAGTTGCTGGACGAACAGGCAATTCGCGCAAAACCGCCACGCCACAATGCCGACCCTGCCGATTTGCCTTGGCTGGAAGGTTTATACGTCAATGCCGGGCATGGCTCGAAAGGCATGATTACTGCGCCAATCTGCGGTGAGCTCATTGCAAGCCTGATTACCAATTCAAACTACCCTGTTGAAAGCGCACTTGCCAGCAAACTCAATCCCAGCCGCTTTTTATTACGTGAATTGGGGTTAAAACAATTGGCAAACTCGCTTTAACAAGTAAAATTGCGCCATGCAAAATGTGAATCAACTACTCGCCGATGCACAGCAGGCACAGCAGCAAGGCAATCCCGGCCTGGCGTTACAGCGCTATCAGCAGGTTTTACTCCAATATCCCAATGAGCTGAATCTGCACATTATCTGCGGTAATCTATGCGTAGAACTGCAGCGTTTTGAAGAAGCGGCGGGCTATTTTCGACGCATCTTAAGCGTCTCCAGTAAAAATAACGACGCTCGCAATGCTTTGTGTTTTGCGCTGCAGGAACTGGGCAATCAGGCGCACCATCATGGCCGCTTTGCCCAGGCAGAGGCTTGCTTTGAAGAAGCGACACAGCATCAACCTGGCAACGCAGTGTACTGGTACAACCTGGGTAATGCCCAGCGTGAACTGGGCAAGCCACAGGCTGCGCTGGCAAGTTTTAAAAAATCACTGGGCTTAAACCCGCATGATGCAGACATCCATAACAACCTGGGCAATGTGCAGCGTGAACTGGGACAACTGGATAAGGCTATCGCCAGCTACCAAACAGCGTTACAGATTAATCCTCATCTGCATCATGCGCTCGCACATCTGGTGCACCAGAAACAGCATGTGTGCGATTGGGCTGGGCTGGATACGCAAATCCAGCAACTGCGCAATTTGGTGAGAACTGACCCCAATGCGCAGATTTCGCCGTTTGCCTTTCTGGCAATGCCCGGCACGACCGCCGCCGAACAAAAACAATGCGCCAGCAATTGGGCAAATCAGCTTTATAAAGGCATCGCCAGGAACCGCATGGACATTGACCTGCAGGCCGATTCAAAAACGAATAAAAAGCTTAATATTGGCTATTTGTCTGCCGATTTCAGATTGCATCCACTCGCATTTTTAATCACAGAACTGATTGAAAACCATGACAGAGATCAGATCGAAGTTATCGCCTATTCTTACGGAAAAGATGACAAAACCCCAGCGCGCAGGCGCCTGGAGCAGGCATTTGACCAGTTTGTAGATATTACGGGCTTAAGCGATATCGAAGCTGCAAACAGGATCCATGCTGACCGGATTGACATTCTGGTCGATTTAACCGGTTTCACGCAAAGCAGCCGCACTGGCATTGTGGCACTAAAACCCGCCCCTATCAGCATCAATTGGCTGGGTTATCCGGGAACGATGGGTGAACTAAATGGCAAGCCGCTATTTGATTATATGCTGGCCGATAAAGTCACTGCACCAAATCCGGCAGATTTTAGCGAACAGTTGCTTTACCTGCCGTGCTACCAGCCCAACGACTGCAAGCGCCCGGTCGGCAAGCACACCTCAAAAACCGAGCACAATCTGCCTGAAAACGCTTTTGTATTCTGCTGCTTTAACCAGACCTTTAAAATCACTGCTGAGGTATTCGCGGTATGGATGCGCTTGCTGCAGCAAGTGCCGCATAGCGTGCTATGGCTGCTGGAATGCAACCCTTGGGCAAAAGCCAATTTACATTGTGAAGCCGAGCGTGCGGGCATCGATAAAAACCGGCTGATTTTTGCGCCGCGCGTGGCGATTGCCGAGCATCTTGCCCGCCATGCGCATGCAGACTTGTTTTTGGACACCTTGCCCTACAACGCACATACTACGGCCAGCGACGCGCTTTTTATGCGCTTACCGCTACTGACATGTGCTGGCGAAACTTTTGCCTCGCGCGTGGCGGCAAGCCTGCTGCAAAGCGCTCATTTGCCTGAATTAGTCACCAGTTCGCTGCAAGCGTATGAACAAAAAGCGCTGGATTTTGCGCAGCACCCTGAAAAACTGGCGCGCCTAAAACAAAAACTCCATGCTGAACTGGAAAAATCCGCGTTATTCAACCCGGCACAATTTGCGCGTGAATTGGAACAACACTATTTGCATCTCCGGCAAGCTATGTGACAAAAACCCAGCTTGTGATAAAGTTAACCTACTTAAAACTAGCCTTACAAGAAAACAGGAAATACTATGGCTGCAATTGATATCACCCCAGTGCTTAAATTCATGACGGAAAAAGGCGGCTCTGACCTGTTTTTCAGCACCAGCGCACCGATCCATATGGAAATCGAAGGCGAAGCAATGCCAGTCAACAACCAGATCATGCAGCCCGGCATGATAAAAGAAATCGCTTATTCGATTATGAGCCCAGCACAGATTGCAGAGTTCGAATCCACTCTGGAATGCAACTTTGCGATTGGCCGCAAGGATATCGGCCGCTTCCGGATTAATGTATTCCGCCAGCGCGGCGAAGTCGGTATGGTCATTCGCCATATTAAAACGGAGATTCCAGATTTTGAAACACTGGGTCTGCCTCTTGTTCTCAGGGATCTCATTATGCGTAAGCGCGGCCTGGTTCTGGTGGTAGGTGCCACCGGCTCAGGCAAATCAACCACGCTAGCATCGATGATTGATTACCGCAACGCGAATGAAAATGGTCATATTGTCACAATTGAAGACCCGATTGAATTTGTGTACACCCATAAAAAATCAGTGGTGGACCAGCGCGAAGTCGGCATAGACACGCTCTCTTTCGAAAATGCGCTGAAAAATGCCATGCGCCAGGCGCCAGACGTCATTCTGATTGGCGAGGTGCGCGACATGGAAGGCATGAAACAGGCGCTCGCCTATGCCGAAACTGGCCATTTATGCCTTGCTACATTACACGCCAACAATGCCAATCAGGCGCTGGAACGCATCATCTCGTTTTTTCCTACCGAGGCTAAACACGGCCTGCTGCTTGGTCTTTCGCTGAATCTGGTGGGCATCATTTCGCAGCGACTGATCCCAGGCAAAATACAAAAACGCGTTGCCGCGGTGGAAGTCATGATCAATACGCCGTACATGGCCGAGCTTATTCAAAAGCAGAAACTGGGCGAGATGAAGGAGATCATGGCGGACAACAATGATATCGGCATGAACACTTTCGACCAGTCGTTATTCAGGCTGTTCAGCAATGGCAAAATTGGCGAAGAAGACGCGCTGGCAAATGCCGATTCCCGCAACGACTTATCGCTTAAAATGCGCTTTGCCGCTGAGGGTGCTGCCGGAGGCTTTAACTAGCCTGCTGGTTCATTCTTTATGATTTAATGCCGCGATGAGTGCGGCCATGACAATCAGGCTGCCGCCAATCCACTCATTGAGTGTCATGGACTCTTGCGCCAGGTAATACGAGGCGATCGCGGCCACCACCAGTTCAAACAAAAACAGCACCGAAGCGCGTATTGCGGTGAGTTGCGTTAAGCCAAATTGCACCAGCAATGTGGCCGTCATCAGCAGCAGGGCTATCAGACCCATCACCAGCCAATGATATAGGCTGAAAAAGTCTGGTGACGGGAACTTGCCCAAAAAAAACGGCGAAAAGATCAATGCCACGCCGATCACGCCAAACCAGACTGCGAATGACTTGGCGCGCAGGCTTAAATGACTGGATTTGCGTGTGATCACGTTGGTTAGCGAAAAGCCCATGCCCGATGACAATGCCAGCCATTCCGCCGTATTCCGCGGAACTGGCAGATATTGGGTCATCTCGCTTAACGGCCCCGCCAGCATGATGTAGGCGCCAATCAGCGCAATGACAATCGAAATAAATCCGATTTGCGTAATTGGCTCTTTCAGCCAGAAGCGCGCCAGCAACAATGTCCACAACGGCGAAAGGTAGAACAGCAGCATCACACGCATCACTTCGCCGTCAATCACGGCCAGCACATAGCTTAGATTGGTCCAGCCCGCGGCCAGGCTCAGCCAGAAGATGCTTTTGGGCTGTGCGAATAGCCCGCGCCAATGCTTGCAAAAATATATTCCGGCGATCACCGCTGCAATGCAGTAAGTGTAAAAGCTGGAAGCGACGCCGGAAATTCCCGCTTCCGCCATCAGACGGTACGGATACCAGATGATGCCCCAGCATAGCGCGCCAAAAAGCAGGCCAAATACCGCAAAAGAGTTTTTATTATTGCTGTTGCTCACGATGTTTCCTAAATTATAATAGCGCCTATGAATCCAAACCTCAGCTTGCTACAACCCTACCCGTTCCAGCGCCTGCGCGACCTATTCAAAGGCATTACGCCTAATCCGGAGTTTTCGCCGATTAATTTGTCCATCGGCGAACCCAAACACGCCACGCCGCAGTTGGTTAAGGACGCGCTGACGAACAACCTATCCGGGCTGGCCAGCTACCCTACTACGGCCGGTTCGCTTGAGTTGCGCGAAGCCATTTCTGCATGGATTTCCCGACGTTACAGCATTCCGACACTCAGTGCTGAAAAGGCCATTTTACCAGTGAATGGCAGCCGAGAAGCGCTATTTGCTTTCGCACAAGCCGTTATCGATAGCAGCAAGCCTAACCCGGTTGTGATTTCGCCGAACCCGTTTTACCAGATTTACGAAGGCGCAGCGTTTTTGGCTGGAGCGACACCCTACTTTTTAAATACGCTACCCGAAAATAACCATGCGATGGCGTTCGAAAGCGTACCTGTTGATGTGCTTAAACGCACACAACTGGTTTATGTCTGCAGTCCGGGCAACCCATCCGGCAAGGTAATGAGTCTGGAGCAATGGAAAACACTGTTTGAGTTATCCGACCGATACGGTTTTGTAATCGCTGCCGATGAATGTTATTCCGAAATCTATTTTGATGAAGCAAACCCGCCGCTAGGTGCTCTGCAGGCCGCATATCTATTGGGTGGCGGGCATGCCAATTTAATCGTTTTCAGCTCCCTTTCCAAGCGCTCCAATGTGCCAGGCATGCGCTCCGGCTTTGTGGCAGGCGATGAAAGCATCATCGAAAAATTCACTCTCTACCGCACCTACCACGGCTGCGCGATGAATCCGGCTGTACAGGCCGCCAGCATTGCCGCTTGGAATGATGAAGCACATGTCATTGAAAACCGCAGGCTTTACTCAGCCAAATTTAATGCCGTCACGCCGCTGCTAAAAACTTCGCTGGAGGTTGAAATGCCGGACGCGGCCTTCTATTTATGGGCCAGAAGCCAACAAAGTGACACCGAGCTTGCCGTAAGACTCTATCGCGACTTGAATATCACTGTGCTGCCGGGCAGTTTTTTAGCGCGAGAGGCTCATGGCATGAATCCGGGTAAAAATTTCATCCGTATGGCACTGGTGGCGCCTTATGATGAATGTGTAGAAGCCGCTGGCCGCATTAAAAACAAGCTAAAGTGAAAGCAAATTCTACTGTTAATCCTTTCAGCACATATTTTCATCATAATTTGGTTCCATTTATAAAAATAGCTACTGCATAATTGCTCAGCACAGGTTTAACAAATCCCTAATGTAAAGCTAAAGAACATGTTAGCCATCGGCTTCCAATTCAGGCCACTTCCATGCATACCAGATAACTAGTAGAAGAAGAACGACTTCTACAATAGCGCCAAACACCATATGCATCCAAGCCTCACCTACCAAATTAAACAATGTATATGGAATATACACCCCGGCAATAATGATATTTGCCCAGCGATTTACTTTAGCTGGCAAGGCGACAGAGAGGAAAATCATTAGAGCCGGAATCGTCACAGTGGCGATTACTACCAAAAGAAATGCTTGAGTAATTTCAAATACAAATACCTTGCCTGCTAACATATCTTCTAGTGCACCCGGCATATACAAGTGGAAATAATCTACATAGATGTATAGAAACATAAAGCTTGCCCAAAGGGCGGCGAGCTTCAGTTTTACATCGAGCTTGATGTCTTCCAATGCCTTTTGTGGTACTTTTTGTGAGTTCATATTCATACTCCATTTTTGAACGATATGGATGAGTTTCGTGGTTTACGAAAATACATCCTGAAAGTTGCAAAACCTAACAGTTATTAGACGGACAAGTAATTCTGGACACCCTCAATGCTTTAGCGCTAAAGCCTCGCGGATAACCGATACAACCGACTCAGGTTTTTCCAGTGGGATGCCGTGACCACTGTCTACCCAAATTTGTTTAGAGCTTGGGTAGAGCCGGGCGATGTCTTTACGTTTTTCATTTGCATCATCTGCCAACTTTGATTTTTCTTGCATTGGTTCGGATGCACTAAAAACGAACACTGGTTTGTCTTGCAAGGTTGGGAGGCCGAGCACTTGTTCGCCAGTTTGAGAAAGTAAATTGAGCTCTTCTTTCGCTGTACCTGTAACCAGAGCTCCAACAATGCCTCGAACCCAGAATGACTGTTTCTCAATAGCACCGTCACCATCAAGCTGCTTTGGATGAGTTGAATCAACGAGAATAAGTGTGCTGACCTCATCTGGATAACGGCGGGCAAATAGCTGCATATACAAACCACCCAGTGAGTGCCCCACTAGAATGTACGGCGGGTTAAGGCCTTTGCTTCTAAGCAGTAATCTCAACTCATCCACGACATGTGAGCCGTCACGGGGCGTCGATACGGAATCACTTTCCCCGTACCCAGGTCGGTTGTATGCGAATGTCGTGGTATCTTTTGAGATTTCCGGCAATACCTTTTTCCACCCTTCCATTCTTCCACCGAGTCCGTTTTCGAAGACAACGGGAACGGTGTTATGTTGAGTCATTGCAAACTCGATATGGTGATTGTTGATTTTCTCCGTTGTTGAATTGGGCAATGATGCACACCCAGAGAGCAAGGCCATCATCAGAGCGGTAATACTTATAGCGAATAATTTTATTTTCATGGTATTAAAGGAAGCCCTTGCAGCTTCTGACATAAGAGACTGTGCGCATCAATTGAGTCTCTAATAGTTTAGGCTTTGCTAAGTAACTAAGGTGACTCTTGGTATGCGCGTTCTTTTTCATATTCTTCGTAGGTTTTTTTATTCAGATTTTCTAAGCACCGCTCACTTTCGCTTGGCGGCTGTTTACGGCAGTTATTCTCCGCGCCTTGCTTTACGCTTTCATACCATGCTTGAGTCGTGCACCCAGAAATTACCAGTGTAAGAAATGTGAGCGAAATCAACGCTTTCAATTGTTTTGTTTTCATCTCAAGCGCACGCTAAAACATGAAGTTCAACAGATATACTAAAAAGCCTCTTTTAGTGCTTCAGCCTTAGTAAGTTTAGCCTTGCCACCATGCAGTTTAACTAGATGCAACAGGGCTTTATTCATCCGTGGCACATAGCTGGAATCTAGTTTTTTGTAAATTTCAAATAAAAACTTAGGGCGTTTTTCGTCAGGTTCATCTAACAGATACGCACAAGGCTGGTCACACGTCATGGTATAAGAAAGATATTCATTAGTGTGCGTATAGACAATATTTGTAATTTGGCTGATGGGGATGCCTTTTTCAACTGGCTCTCCTCCCAAGCCACCTATGCCATTTACCATAGTAACTTTGCTAATAAGCACATCGCCTTCAATGCTATGCTTTATCTCCCTTGGATTGACTTCGGTTTGCTTAAGAATCCAAGTTTCAGTTTCTTCTTGAGTTTGTGCCATGGCAGTTACTGAAAGAAATGAGAGCAAACATAATGCAGTAAAAAATTTCATACTACGTTCTACCTATCTTCAAATTTGTTGGTTGATTATTTAGCATTGAGCGCGGCTTTAAAATCTTCAATCACCGATGGCTCCCAATTATGGCGTTCTGGCTGACCAAGCCCCATTGGTTTTTTGCTCACGAGTTCTATCGTGTATTTAGGCGCGTGCTCTGTGGTTGGCGTAATAAAAAACGCGACTACTTTGCCTGTATGGTCTGCACCAACGCGCGATTTAATCGTGCCAGATGCTTTGTGGCTATACACAATCCTCATGCCGTTTGACATGGCTTTGGTTGCGGCCGCCCACACTTGGTCGTAAGTTGGCCTGCCAGTTGTAGAAAAAGTGACCCCATCAGGCGACCCAGGTTGCAGCTCATGCTCGTTAACCGTCATCACAGCACATGCGTTTAAGATTAAACTTAGCATCAAGCTCAACACTATTTTCATTACATTAATCACTTTCTATCTGGTAAAAAACTACTTGTCATAACCCGTAGGCCTAGGCTTAGTGCCCTTGCATTTAAAGTAGATAGCGCGCCCAGCATTGCCGTTACATTTAACGTCAACGCCCATAAATTTTCCCGTTGCGTCGGCTTGTAGCTCATCTATGATGCCATATTTATCTTCACCACCACAGGCTTCAGCAATACCTGCAAGCGCTTCATTCTTGCGCTCTTGCACTAACTGGACCATACCACTGGCGCAATACCTAACCTCCCCTGTCGCTTTAGAAAATTTAGCAGGCAAGCCCAATGTATCAGCTTCGCCAGGCGCATAGATATAAGCTTTTTTCACGGACGAATTGAATATTGGGTTAGCAGTTCCGCCAGCACAGCCAGCTAAGAGCAATAAAGTCGCCATCAGCGCCAGTCCAGAAAAAGTCGCATTTCTCTTATTCAATCTCACTTGTAATCCCCGTTTATCGTTAGTCCAAATTCAACAGGGAGAATTTAGACTAACGACCATGCAAGGTCTACTGATAGATCTAGTAGGTAAGTCCTACTTGCAAGCGATTTAGAATGGTTTAGGTTGAATCAGGCGTTGGAGAGAAGCTTTGCCGATAGCATGCTGTCGGCTAACGACATCAAGTTTCTGCATGGCATTGTTAAGGTGAAAGTTCACCGTATTATCCGAGATTCCCAGCAGTTGTGCGATTTCATTCGAGGTTTTTCCATCCGCAGCCCATGTCAAACATTCTCGCTCTCTCATGGTTAAGTGTGAATCTACCTCTTGTGACAAGCAACCTAAGCGACGTACAGCTTGGTGCAGATGTGTTGCTAGTAACTGAATGATAGGGAGCGCTGTTTCCGTTATGGCACGCGCTCGTTCAGGTGGCGCGTCTAAAGATAGGCTTAGTATCCCCAGCTCACCCTGTGGACTGTGGACGGGCATGGTTACACCGTCGCGTAATCCATATTCAGCAGCATCAAGCATCATAGCCTCTGCGGCGCTTCCTGGTTCCAGAATAAGGTCACTCCAACGTATTGGAAGGATCTCACGTATGCACCATGCCATTACTGGGTCCGATTCATAATATGCCGCCTCGAAATAGCGCTTTACCCAACCCTCTGGATAACCATCCAGCATGATCACCTGTGCATTTGAAAAGTTAGTTGGAACCCGAAGTGCATAGACAAAACTGTTAAATCCAAGCTGCTTGCTGACCTCAAGAAAGTGCGCTTTCAACTGCTCCATATTGAGTGCCGCAGTAAATCGTTGCTGCGCTTCCAAGATTTGTGCCATCTCCATGAAACTGCCCTTTTACGTTGCGCGAGTGCCGATTTCAATTCTACATCCAAACAGGAAAAATACTCCAAAAAGAGCAACTCCTATTTTCCAGAATTGCACCAATATCGGCATCAGCCTGCCTTCTAACGGATATTATTAATACAAATAAATTACATTAAATATTAACTGTAACTATTTGGTTTTATATATTTATTATTCAATCTTACTGCGAGCGAGCTCATCGCAATCAGCGCCACACCGATCATCACCAGCGCAACAGGCCAGCCCAGCGTGTTGGCAAAATGTTTCGCAGTAAAGTAGCCGATATACAGCAGCATTGAAAGTGTGCCAACCAGCAACAAGGTTCTGCTGCGCACATAGGTACTCAAGAAAATGATGGACGCCGACAATCCTAAATAGACAAGTTCCAGCGGCGTATTTCTCACCGCGTCGAACACCGCCCATAGCAGAATACATGCGCCAACAAAATACCAGAACGGGGCAATCGCAAGATGTCGCGATTGCTGCAGCGCATACGCGATGCATATGAGCGAGGTGCCAATCACCATGCCGATGAACTCTTCATCCCAATCCCAGAGATCAAACAGGTTGGCAAAGAAAATACAGCCGAACAAAATCGCGCTGAAAGCAAGCACGGTGCGGCGTTTGGCCAAAAACGTCATTCCCTGCTGAATCAGCATATACGCCGCCATAAAGGCCAGCCCGTGGCGCGCATCGCCCCCTGAGGAATATTCTTGCAGCATCACCAGAATACCCATGGGCTGTAGTAGCGACGCCATTAAAAACAAAGGCGTGGCGGCTTTTTCATAACGCTTGTCGCCCAGACAGACCAGGCCCATGATAAATGCCACCAAGCCTACGCCCAAAGTCACAATCACGCGCGCTGCGGAGCCGAAATCATCCCAATACATCGAGATAAATACGCCGATGCCCGCAAATACGAAAATACCGCCAATATAGCCAAATAGCTTGGACAGCACGCCGCTGGAGGGTTTGCTGGCCTGCATTTGCGGCATACTCAGCGCCTGCGCGATTTCTTCCAGCGTAATATGATTGTGTCTGGCGAGAGAAACGATATCCTGTAAAGCATCTTCTTTCAACGACATGATGCCCCCTATTTTTTGATGATCCAGCCGATAAACTGCACCTGGTTGTAGTAATAATCCTGCTGGGTATTAGGTATTTTGTAGCCCACACCGCCCTTTTTCACGCGGAACCCGCTGTTGCGGTAACCGCCGCCGAACAGTCCGCCCAGCAAGCCGCTGCCGCTATAATTGGGGCCATCCAGCATATAGCCATCCGGCGAAACACTGGCCGTGTCGATCGTGATATGCTTTGTTTCTTCCAGTATCACTTCACTGCCATCAGAAAACTTGCTGGTATCAATGGCAATCTCGCGCACGCTTTCGGTTTTGCCATCATAAACCATAAGTCTTTTGCCGTTATAACTGTTATTTTTGTCCTGATTCTTTTTTGACCTCACCACCAGATGCTGGTCTTTTACGAAAAAATCCAACTGGTACTCGGACGGATTCTGATAATCGTAGCGTACGGTAGTAAACAGCATCTCGTATTGCGGCGGCGTGCCAAACGCCTTGGGAATCACCGTGGCGACGAAAAAGAGCACAATCAATAACAGCGGTAGCGTGAGGCCGATGACCAATACCAAATTTTCTTTTATCCAGTTTTTCATGCCCTTATCCTTGAATAAATTCCTTGATTAACTTTAGCACAATCTCGTGCATCTCATGGTTCAAACAATCCACCTCAAGCGCGTCATCCATGCCACGTAGCCACGTGAGCTGACGCTTGGCTAATTGCCGAGTCGCAAAAATGCCTCTATCACGCAATTCTGCCAAATCATATTCGCCTGCAAGATGCTCCAGCGCTTGTCTGTAACCCACACAGCGCATGGATGTGCTTTCGGGCGTGAGTTCAGGATATTTGGCCAGCAACGCCCTCACTTCATCCAAAAAACCGCTGGCGAGCATGTTCTCAAAGCGCTGTGCAATGCGTTCGTGCAGCATCTTACGCTCGCTTGGCACCAGTGCGATTTTAAGCAGCCTGTATGGCAACACCTCACCCTTTGAGGCCAGGTGCAAAGCCGTCATGGTTCGCCCTGTAATACGATGCACTTCCAGCGCCCGCTCGATGCGCTGCATATCCGCGGGTTGCAAGCGCGCAGCAGTTTCCGGGTCAATGCGCGCAAGCCTGGCATGCATGGCCGGCCAGCCGATTTTCGCGGCCTCCGCCTCGATTTCGGAGCGAATAGCAGGGTTCGCCTCGGGTAAGTTGCTTAACCCGCCCTGCAGCGCGTTGAAATACAGCATGGTGCCACCGACCAGCAAAGGCACCCTGCCGCGCGCAGTAATCTCCGCCATCAAACGCAAGGCGTCATTTCTAAAATTCGCTGCGGAATACGCACTGGTAGGGTCAATGATATCAATCAGATGATGCGGCGCTCTTGCCAGCGTTTCAGCATCCGGCTTGGCGGTACCGATGTTCATGTCGTTGAACACCAGCGCAGAATCCACACTGATGATTTCAACGGGCAACTTGGAATATAGCGCCACCGCCGCGCCAGTCTTGCCGCTGGCAGTAGGCCCCATAAGAAAAATTGCAGGCGGATAAGCTGTTTGTATCATCAATAATTATTCAAAATTTGTTTTTTCGGCAACAATCTGCATGCTAAATCAGACAATGCTGTCCCTTTGGTTTTTCTCTTGTTACCAAGCTGCAGCACAACGGTATAATATACTTAAACGAATATACTACACATTGTACCGGGGAGATTCTCAATGAACTTAGAAAAAGTAATTTTTGGTTTTTTTATCGTATTGGCGATGACGCTGAATTTCGGCTTCTTTCTCGGCGACATTGACAACCCCAATCACCACCATGTCTACGAGCTCTACGCAGCCATCGTGGTAAGCCTGATTGCTACCGTGTTAAAGTTTGGCGACCGTACACAGGTCGGCGCTGTATTGCTGTCTACCAGCCTGGCTGCAGACCTGCAACTCATTTCCGCCGCCATATTATGGGCTATCATGGGCGGCAGCATGGATGAGGCCTCGCTGATGGTGTACATCGTTTCACTCTCCGGCGGCGCATTAATGGCGAATTTCGTATCGGTCATCCTGCTCATCTCTGAGACTATCAGCCAGCGCAGGTAATGCGTGCATGCTTGAATATCCAATGCACCCGGCGATATGAATAACATTCTTTTTCTGATTTTACGACGCCTGCGGCGGCCACTGATCGTGATCATCCTCAGCTTTGCCATTGCCGTTGTCGGGCTCACGCTGATGCCCGGCGTTGATGACAAAGGCAACCCCTGGCGCATGAGTGTATTCCAGGCTTTTTATGTCATCAGTTACACGGCAACGACCATTGGCTTTGGTGAAATCCCCTATCCATACAGCCAGGCACAACGCCTCTGGATGACACTATCCATCTACCTGACGGTGATCCCATGGTTTTATGCCTTGGGCAAAATCATTACCTTATTGCAGGATACTGCGCTACGTCATGCGATGACCACAGAACGCTTTGCCAAAAGTGTGCGCTTGATTCAGGAGCCCTTTTATATTCTGTGCAGCTATGGCGAATCGGCCAGTGTACTGGCAAAGGCGCTGGATGACAAAGGCATGCGCGTAGTGGTGGTTGAATCCTTGCAGGAGCGGCTCAATGAACTGGAGTTGAGTGACACGAGAAATGTGATCCCCAGCTTGTGCGCCGACGCCAAACTGCCGGATACACTGGTTCATGCAGGCGTGCATCACCCTTTGTGTAGCGGTGTTGTCACGCTCACAGATAATGACCAGGTCAATCTGGCAGTGGCGGTAGCGGTCAAGCTCATGAATCCAGACCTGCCCGTGCTGGCGCGTGCTGAACGGGAAGACATCGCGGCCAATATGGCGTCTTTCGGCACGGACCACATCATTAATCCTTATGTATTGTTTGGCGAACAGTTGGCCGTGCGCGTGCACGCGATCGGCACTTATATTTTGCACGAATGGCTCACCGATGTGCCGGGCGACACCCTGCCGCCGCCCGAGTGCCCGCCCATGGGAAGATGGATCGTATGCGGTTACGGGCGGTTTGGGAAATCTGTCGTTAAAAATCTGGAACGCGAGCACATGACCACCACCATTGTAGAAGCCGCGCCAGAACTCACCGGCTGTGAAAACTGTATCGTGGGCAGCGGTGCAGAAGCAAAAACCCTGATAGAAGCAGGCGTGCACGACGCGGTAGGCATTATTGCCGGCACAGATAACGACATCAATAACTTATCGATCGTCATGACCGCCTATGAGCTTAACCCAAAGCTGTTTGTCATCGTGCGCAAAAACAAGCGGCACAACAATGCGCTGTTCAAGAAGTTTGATGCCAACATTACCATGCAGCCGCACGATATTATCGCGCATGAGTGTCTGGCCCACATGATCTCGCCGCTGCTGGCACAGTTTCTGGCGCTTGCCCGCAACCAGAGCAATGCCTGGGCCAATGCACTGGTAAGCCATCTGGTTTCGGTTGTAGGCGAAACCGTGCCCGAAACCTGGGCCGTCACGATTAACAGCAAAAACGCTCCGGCAGTCGCTGCATTTATCCAGCAAAACCACGGAGTAACGCTGCTGAACCTGACACAGGACCCCGCCAATCGTCAGAATTACCTGCCGGCGGTTCCACTTATGCTGCTGCGCAATAACGAACCCTGGCTATTGCCCGCCGGATCCGCCTTCCTGAACGAAGGCGACCAGATTCTTTTCTGCGGCAAGCCGATGGCAAAATCCACCCAACTGAGGCTATTAAATAGCCACAAGGATCTGACCTATGTTGTCGATGGCGTAGAGGTTCCAGACAGCCTGGTTTGGCGCTGGTTGAAGTCTTAGCAAAGCGCTTGCTAAAAAGTCACCTGGCAGACACGTAAACTACGGTCTGCCCTATTTTCCCCGCATAAACATCTTATCCAAATCCTGCATTGAAACCTGAAACCAGGTCGGCCGGCCATGGTTACACTGCCCGCTCCGTTCAGTTGCTTCCATATCGCGCAGCAAAGCGTTCATTTCTGGAATGGTGAGGCTGCGGTTGGCGCGCACGGCCGCATGACAGGCCATAGTGCCGAGCAGCTCGTTTCTGCGCTCGGTAAGCGCACGTGAAGCGCCGTACTCGCGCAAGTCGCGCAGCACATCGCGCGCCAAGGTCACGGCATCAGCATCCTGCAGCATGGCAGGTACGGCGCGCACCGCTAATGTGGTGGGCGAAAGAATGGCAATGTCAAACCCGAGTTGTTGCAGGCTGTTTTCACCGCTTGCCAGCGCTTCGTGCACGGCCGCCACTTCGAGCTTATCTGCGTTGAAACTCACGGGAATCAGCAATGGCTGCATGGCAACAGCCTTGGCATCAAGCGCGTTTTTCAGCTTTTCGTACATAATGCGCTCATGCGCAGCGTGCATATCCACCACCACCAGGCCCTGCGCGTTCTGCGCCAGCACGTAGATACCATGGATTTGCGCGACGGCAAACCCCAACGGAAACTCTTGCTGAAATTCTCGTTTTTCTGCAAACGATGACTCAAAACCCTTTAAACTTACCCCCGCGTCCCTATTGGGCTGCAGGGCAGCGTTTTGAACGTCACCAAATAGCGTTCGATAGAAGTTTGGGCTTTCATTCACCGCCAGATTGATCTGCGATTGATAAGCTGGATACGGGGCGCTGAAAGGATTATGCTGCGCCTGCCCTGCCGTTACTGCGCTGGAAGCGCCAGTTGGCGTAGCCAGCGCTTTATGCAGCGAGTGAAAAATAAAGCGGTGTATCGCCTGCCCATCTCTAAACCGCACTTCAGTTTTTGCCGGATGCACGTTCACGTCGACCAAGTTTGGGTCAAGCTCCAGAAACAGCACAAACGCGGGATGGCGCTCATGATGCAGCACATCCTGATAGGCCTGACGGATGGCGTGCGCAATAAGCTTGTCGCGCACAAAACGGCCATTGACGTACACATACTGCGTATCGCGGCTATTGCGGTTGAATGTAGGCTTGGCTGCCATGCCCCACAGACGCAGACCGGCGGCAAACTCGTCGATATAAATTGATTCTGCTGCAAATTCTGCGCCCAGCACCTCGCTAAACCGCTTTGCAGGTTCACTAATTGAAAACCTGCTCAGCGCCCTGCCATTGTGCTGCAGCATAAATGCCACATCCGGGCGTGAAAGCGCAATGCGGCTAAATGCCTCTTCGCAATGCCCGAATTCGGTGGCTTCGGTTTTTAAAAACTTGCGCCGCGCAGGCGTGTTGAAATATAAATCGTTGACTTCGACAATTGTGCCAACATCCAGCGCAGCAGGCTCTAACGGCATGATTTCACTGCCTTCCGAGGCAATGCGCCAGGCGTGCTTTGTGGCCTGGGCACGGCTTAAAATGGTCGTGCGCGAAACTGAGGCAATGCTCGCCAGCGCCTCGCCGCGAAAGCCTAAACTGGCAACGGACTCCAAATCTTCCAGACTGGCGATCTTGCTGGTGGCGTGGCGTGTGAGCGCCATCGCCAGATCGTCCTGTGCGATACCGCTGCCGTTATCCGTAATCCTTAATTGCTTAATGCCGCCCTGCATGAGCGAAACCTGAACCTCGGTGCTGCCCGCATCCAGGCTGTTCTCCAGCAGCTCCTTAAGCGCGGAGGCTGGCCGCTCCACCACTTCGCCTGCGGCGATTTGACTGATGAGCTGGTCGGGTAAAAGTTGGATGCGCATATCGCTATTCTACTTGGTATTCAGGCCGTTTTGCGCTTGCAGCATGTGGCAAGCGGCAATACCATTTTTCAAATGGTTATTCTTTGGCGATTTTGATTTTTGCCAGTGCGGGATTGCTGGCGAAATATTTTTTGATGCCGCTTAAAATGGAATCGACCAGCTTATCCTGATGATCGCTGTCATTCAGTTTGCGCTCCTCTTCCGGGTTGCTGATAAAGGCCGTTTCAACCAATATCGACGGAATGTCCGGCGATTTCAACACGGCAAAGCCTGCTTGCTCGACACGCGGCTTATGCAGCTTGTTGACTTCGCCAATATGTCTTAACACGGCCTTGCCCAACTTCAAACTATCGTTAATCGTGGCAGTTTGCGATAAATCCAGCAATGTCTTAGCCAGCACCGGGTCCTTGTCATCCAGGCTCACACCGCCGATCAGATCGGATTCATTTTCCTTTTTAGCCAGATAGCGCGCGCTGGCACTGGTAGCGCCCTTTTCGGAAAGCGCAAACACCGAAGAGCCGCGTGCCGCTGGATTGGTAAAGGCGTCCGCGTGAATCGACACAAACAAATCGGCTTTGAACTTGCGCGCCTTCACTACTCGGGTATGCAGTGGGATAAAATAATCTCCGTCACGCGTCAAAACTCCGCGCATATTGGGTTCCGCATCGATTTTTTCTTTAAGTTTTCTGGCGATGGCCAAGGTAATGTTTTTTTCATGGCTGCCATTGGCGCCGCGTGCGCCGGGATCTTCGCCACCATGTCCGGCATCAATGGCAATGGTGATTAAACGGCCATCTTCTTTATTGATGGCGGGTTTACCTGTTTCTGGTTTATTTGTGTCTGGTGGCGCAACCGCTGCGGCATCGGCAGGCTTAGGTATAGCCGTTGCAGCTGTAGCTGCATTAGGCGCGGTTGAGTCTGCAGACTGAGACGCCGGTTCGGCGGCTGTTCCATCGGCCGCGCCAGTATTGGGCGGCAGCGGTTCTACTAGGGGTTTTTGCTGGATTGCTTCATTATTCCTCTTATCCAGCATGGCCATCAATTCATCCTGTAGCGGATAAATATCTAGCACCAGGCGGTTTTTATAATCACCGGCGGGTGCGAGCGCGAACAGGTTGGATTTCACCTCGCCTTTCAAGTCGACAGCCACGCGCACCACACCCGGCTTGTAATTGGCCACACGCACCTGCTTGATGTATGGGTCGCTCGACAGGATTTTGTCAGAAAGCGTTTTGAGCACACTGGTGAGTTCTACATCCTCAATATCCAGCACCAACCGGTCAGGATTTTTCAGGATAATGAGCTGATATTTAATCGGCGCGGTCGATTCAAGCGCAATGCGGGTGTACTCATCCGCAGGCCAAACACGTGCTGCCGTAATGGTGTTTGCCGCGTAACCATTGATAGTGATTAGCAATAAACAAATAAATAGCTGTTTTGTTAAAAGGCTTCTAAACATTGCTTTCCTAACGGCGAACCTGCCGAAAACTGAATTTTACGCCCGTTATCAAGCGGCGAAAGCCGCACATGAATATCCGGTTCCGGCAACACATGTGCAGCCTTCTCTGGCCATTCGACCATGCAGATGCTTTGCGGATTAAAATAATCCCGAAAGCCTGCCGCGTCCCATTCTTCCTCACTTGTAAATCTATATAAATCAAAATGATATAGATTATAACTAGAAGTTGCATTAGGTTCAATCATGTAAGGCTCAACCAAGGTATAAGTTGGGCTTTTTACTTTGCCGGCATGCCCTAAACCATGCAGAACACCGCGCACAAAAGTGGTTTTACCCGCACCTAAATCGCCATGCAGGTACACCACCAAGCCAGCCTTAACAAGGTGCGCAAAGCGCATGCCACAAGCCAGAGTGGCTGCTTCATCATTCAGGGTAAGTGTAATATCATTGTCGCTATGCATTTAGATTCTTCTAACGACTTGGCTGCGCTGGCGGCTGACATCAAGCGCTGGGGCCGTGAACTGGGCTTTGCCGAGATTGGCATTACCGACACCGACCTGACGGACGCGGAAGCGGAACATCAGGCATGGATTAACAAAGGCTTTCATGGTGACATGGATTATATGGCAAAACATGGCACGAAGCGCACGCGCCCTGCTGATTTAGTGCCAAATACACGCCGCGTGATTTCTGCCCGCCTGGATTATTTACCGCCCAAAGCGCAAGATAGCTGGGATGTAATGAAGGATGGCGAAAATGCCTTTATCTCAAGATACGCATTAGGCCGCGATTACCACAAAGTCATGCGGCAGAGGCTGCAAAAGCTGTGCGACAAAATCGCAGAAAATATAAACGAATTTGAGTTCAGAGTGTTCACAGACAGCGCGCCAGTGCTGGAAGTTGCGCTTGCAGAAAAAGCCGGCCTTGGCTGGCGAGGCAAGCATACCTTGCTGATTAATAAAGAACACGGCTCCTGGTTCTTTCTGGGCGAAATTTACACCAATTTGCCATTGCCGATTGATACAAAAGCCAGCAACCACTGCGGCAGCTGCAGCGCCTGTATCGACATCTGCCCTACCCGCGCCATTACCGCGCCTTACGAGGTAGATGCGCGGCGCTGTATCTCCTATCTCACCATCGAGCTAAAATCCGCGATTCCAGTAGAATTCAGGCCACTCATAGGCAACAGAGTATACGGCTGCGACGATTGCCAATTGGTTTGTCCCTGGAACAAGTTTGCAGAAATCACGCAAGAACCCGATTTTAATGTGCGAAACGGTCTGGATGGCATCAGGCTGGTGGAATGTTTTGCCTGGTCTGAAGCCGAATTTAAACAGAAAATGGCCGGCAGCGCGATTTACCGCATTGGCTATATACAGTGGCTGCGCAACGTTGCCGTAGGCTTGGGCAATGCACCCCGCTCGCCCGAAATAATTAACGCTTTAAAAACGCGTGAACACGACAGCAATGAATTAATTAGAGAACATGTGGGCTGGGCGTTACAGCAACATCACAGATGTTAATGCCTTGCCTGCAGCAACTCCAGTTTAAGCGCCAATTTTTCACCCAACCATACCGCTTCTTTGGTGTGCGCAGCCAATTCATCTGCATGCACTGGGTGAATCAGCACAGAAAACCCTGCCCGCAAAGCATCTAAAGTAGTGGTTGCATGTGCGATTTCATGCGCAGGAATATGCATTTCAAACATCGGCTTGGTATGCGGGCCAACTGGCACGGGAATGAGCTGTCCGATATAAGTCAAGTAGGGTAATGCTTTTGTTATATCTTCGCGTATCTGGCTGGCAAGCGGGATTTCAGCAGCCGAAAAGTATAGATGCGCATGAAACATGTGCATGATAATGTTATGCTGCCAGCATCGCCGCACCCAGCATGCCCGCCTGATCATGCGCAGCAGAGAGTTTGACTGATAATTTTCCGCGCAATACAGGAATCAAGTCAGCATCCAGGCGTTGTGTGAAGGGCTTTTGCATGAGCTTCCAGGCACCCGCCATGCCGCCGCCAATAATCACGTTTTTAACGTCAATCACTTTCGCAATGCTAGCCAGCGTTTGTGCGAGTGCGTTTGCGGCAATCTCGTAGGCGGCGATCGCGACTTTATCACCGGCTTTGGCGAGTTCGGCGATCTGCTCGGCTGTGTGCTGCTGCTGCGTGGCATTGAAGTAACTGATTGCAACACCCGAAGCTGAGGCGTATTGCTCCATACAGCCCCTGTTACCGCAGCCGCACTGCCTGCCATCTGGCTCGATAATGATATGCCCGACCTCCATCGCCACCCCATGCTGACCTGAATAAAGCCTGCCGCTTGTATCGATGAAGCCGCCGCCCACCCCAGTGCCCAGCCCCATGTAAATCAGGCCGCCTTCCGGCTTGCCCGCCATGCAATATTCGCCGTAAGCCGCTGCATTGGCGTCATTTTCCACCACCACTTTTTTACCGACGATGCGGCTTAAATCGGCTGCCAGATTAACGTTCTTCAAACCCGGTAAATTAGGTGATTGCGCAATGGTGTGCGTCTGCGGATCGATAAAGCCCGGAAAGCCAATGCCTATCGCCTCCACTTCAGGATGTTTCTGCAACACGGTTTGTATTGCATTGGCGGTAACTTCAAGTATTTTCTGCCAGGCCTGCTCGGGCGCATACTCTTTGCACAAGCGTGAAAAGCTTGCCTGAAAGCGCGTTTCTTCTATCAGCGTCAAATCAGAGAACACACCCACGCGCAAATTGGTACCGCCGACGTCTATGCCGATGCGCTTCGCCATGCTTATTTCCGCCTTGTGCGCGCAATGGCTTTTGCAATCGTCTTTTTCTGCTCAGTAGAAAGCTGCTGCCAGTTAAAGCGCCAGTGCCAGTTGCCTGACGATGTACCCGGCGTATTCATGCGGTGGCTGGAATCAAGCGCGAGAATATCCTGCATGGGAATGATTGCCAGATTGGCAGCGGATTCAAGCGCCATATTGATTAAATCTGCTGGAATATCGGGTTGATGCTCCTCTGAATGCGTTGCGGATAAATGCCGGTGAAAGTGCCCGCGCTGATGCTCATCCAGATTGATGTGCCAGCCCAGGGTTGTATCGTTATCGTGCGTGCCTGTGTATACCACGCTATTCTTTTCAATGTTTTGCGGCAAGTAAGGGTTATCTTCTGCGCCGCTGAACGCAAATTGCAGAATCTTCATGCCCGGCAATTTATATTTGCTGCGCAAGGCATCGACTTCATCGGTGATAATGCCCAAATCTTCCGCCACCAGGCAGATATTGGGCAAAGTCTGTTTGATAGCTGCCAGTAGCGCATCACCTGGTGCCAGCACCCATTGACCGTTGATGGCTGTATCTTCGCTGGCGGCAATCTCCCATGCGGCCTCCAAACCTCTGAAATGATCGATACGTACGATATCAAACAGCTCACTTTGCGTTGCCATGCGTGATATCCACCACGCGTAGCCGTCTGCAGCCATCGCATCCCAGTTGTAATGCGGATTTCCCCAGCGCTGTCCGGTGGCCGAAAAATAATCCGGCGGCACACCAGCCACCACGGTCATGTTCTTGTCAGCATCCAATTTGAATAAGTGCGGTTGTGCCCATACATCTGCACTATCGTAAGCCACAAAAATGGGAATATCGCCAAACAAATGCACGTTTTTTGTCGCCGCATAGGCTTTAAGGCTTAACCACTGCGTAAAAAACACAAACTGTGTGAATTGAATGACTGCGATTTCATGCGCCAGCTCTTTACGCGCCTGCTTTAATGTTTTTGCATCGCGATTCTTATAAGCTTCTGGCCAGGTATGCCAGCCGGTTTGATCGAACTTGTTACGTAGCGCCAAAAACAATGCAAAATCATCAAGCCAGTGTGCCTGTTTTTTGCAAAATGCCGTAAAAGCCTGCTGCTCTTTTTTCTCTGCCCGTATTTTAAAAGCCTCATAAGCACTTGCCAGCAGTTGTGTTTTGCTTGTAATCAAGCCATCGGTATCGGCTTTTCTTAACAAGAAACCCTGTGCCTGCAAAGCTTCCAGGCTAATAAAATCGGGGTTGCCTGCAAACGCGGATAACGCCTGATAGGGAGAGTTATCAGCGTGCGGCATGTTAATCGGCAAGGTTTGCCAGACAGTTGCGCCAATATCATGCAAGAAATCGACGAAACGATAAGCTTCCTCACCTAAATCTCCCACGTAATGTGCGCTTGGCAGAGAGCTGATATGAAGAAGAACGCCTGCACGGCGTTTCTTTAGAAGTGGTGCATTTAATTGCTGTTTCATCAATGCCTATATCAAAATTGTGCATGCCAAATAGTCCATGACTATATCAGCGTTATTAGTTTGTACCTGGGTTATGCTTGTCCTCGGCGCATGGTTCCCGCATTGTCTGCGTGACCGCCGCCAGCACTGATAGAAGAATACAACACCGGAGGTACAGGTTGTTGTAACAAAGTGTATAAATTAATGAGATTGCGACGGTAAAGCTGATCGAAACTCGCAACGCTATCAGATGAATTATAGTCACCGAACCACCAGAACCAATCTGAGCCTTCACAAATCGCCAGCTGACGCTCGCATGCTGCCACTTGCTCGGCATTCAGAATACCTTTAGCCATCACGCTGTCGTAAGTTCTTTTAGCCACGCATAGCAAGTCCCATGCTAGATTCTTGTCCTTACTGCCGATCCAGGTACTGAAAGTACCATAGACCCAGCTGCCTGCTGCAACCTGCGATAATGCAGGGGCGGATAATCCCTTAATTTTGTATTCTTTTGATTGATATAAATCAACAATATCGCTGAAAGTTGTCATTTCGATATCAGGATGGCTGGTCAGCGCAGCATATAACTCGTTCAGGAAGTAATAGCCGTTATATGGGTAATATTCCCAGGCATTTTCTCCATCCAGAATAACGCTCACCACTTTGGCTTTGTTGCCAATACTGTCATGCGTTTTCGCTTGATGGATATGCTCAAGCGTCTGGATAAAATCCTTGACCGCGTCAGCCGTATGGATTTTTGCGTACTCGAAGCCGATTTTATCCGAGAGATTATCATCCCTGAAGAAACACAAAATATCCTGCTTGCCATTGGTGACGCGATATGGATGATAGAGGTACTCATTTTTGTCCGCCACACTCAAATGCGATTTCAGCAGGCTATTTGCCAGCACGCCCTGCCCTGTAGCCGCCCATTCCACGCCGTTCTCAGCCATCAATGACAATGCAGTCTGTGAAACCCCTCCCTCGGCTGGCCACATCCCGCGTGGCACCTTGCCGAAGAGCTTGGCATGGTATTCTTTCGCGGACTGTACATGCGCCACCGCGCGGCTTTGGCCGCCTGCATATCTTGCATATTTAGGCAGCGGCGCATACGGCATCGCATCCAGTGCGGATTTAAAATCCAGCAGCAATGGCAGAATAGGATGGTAGTAAGGCGTTGTAGAGATTTCGATCTGCTTGCGCTGTAAAAGCGCTTTATAGCGCGGTATCAATCCGGAAATCGTTTCGCCAATGATGTTGAATAGTTGCTGCCTTTCTTCCAGAGTGAACATCATGCCCTTGTTCATCAATGACTGAATCGTCGTGTTGCTGCGGCGCAGGCTCTCTCCACACCAGGCCAGGTGATACCACACGAGCAAATCCGCTTTGTATTGTGGCGATAGGTATTGAAAATCGCCACATGCCATTGGCTCGACCAGCTGATACAGATGCAATAAACGCTGATAATGCGGAAAAGGACTCAGCATCTTTTCGTGATGGCTTTTGAAACAGCTTTTTACAATCAAATGACATTGCTCATGATTGATGTCACCCAAATTTGGCCTCACCAGCAAGGCCAGCAGCGGATCACGAATCGTGTTCTGCTTGAACTGATTGCTGTAGTCCTCAAGCTGCTCCAACAGGATCGGTACAAAATTGAAGGTGACGCGCGCCTTAGGATTCGCCTCCAGATGGAAAGCCATGTCACTGTAATCTTTTATGGCATGCAGGTATGTCCAGGGCAACACATATTCATTGCTGACCGTGTCACGGTAATCCGGTTGATGCATATGCCAATAGAGGTTAAGGTAAAGCTTAGGACGACTTGACTTCAAATTAACTCACAATCTTAACAATAAACATTAAAAATTATTATTAACCGCTTGTTTTAAATTAATAATATTAAATTACTCTGTACAGGTCCTGACCCAGCATGTCCGGCGTTACCAAAGTAATGCCTTTTTCAGACACATAGAAGCGCTTGGCATCCAGAGCCAGATCTACCCCGATTTGCATGCCCTCAGGGATGACACAGCCACGGTCTATCACTACATTTTTAAGCACAACATTACGGTTGACAGTCACTTTAGGTAAAATCACCGATCCTTCAATATCACAATAACTATGTACCCGCACATCTGAGAACAACACGGAGCTAGTCACGCAGGAGCCACTTACGATGCAACCACCAGAAATCAATGAGTCTGTCGCCTTGCCGGTTCTGCCTTCGTCATTAAACACAAATTTGGCTGGTGGCAATTGCTCTTGGTACGTCCAGATCGGCCAATCCCTGTCATACAAATTAAGCTCCGGAATCACTTTGGTGAGCTCCATATTGGCTTCCCAATAGGCATCAATGGTGCCCACGTCGCGCCAGTAGTAATTATCGTTTTTAGCGCCCACACAGCTATCGGTGAAACGGTGCGCTTGTACTTTATATTTTTTAATCAGATAAGGAATGATATCGCCGCCAAAATCATGGCTGGACTTAGGATCGCCCGCATCGCGGATCAGCTGCTCATATAAAAACTTGGCATTGAATATATAAATGCCCATGCTCGCAAACGCCTTGGTAGGGTCGCCCGGCATATGTTTGGGATTGGCTGGCTTTTCAGCAAATTCGACCACACGATCGGTTTCATCTACAGCCAGCACTCCAAAACCCTTTGCATCCTCCAGCGGCACATTGATACAGGCAACCGTCATGTCGGCATTGTTGCGGGCATGGGTCGCCAGCATTTTGCCGTAATCCATCTTATAGATATGATCACCTGCCAGTATCAACACATACTCAGCCCCGCCTTCACGCAGCAGATCCAGGTTCTGATACACCGCATCCGCAGTACCTTTGTACCAGTCTTCTGAAATACGCTGCTGTGCAGGAATAATATTCACATACTCATTGAATTCACCGCGCAGGAAGCCCCAGCCGCGTTGAATATGCTGAATCAGGCTTTGTGCCTTATATTGAGTGGCCACATTGATGCGGCGAATGCCGGAGTTGATGCAGTTTGAAAGCGGGAAATCTATGATGCGGAACTTGCCGCCAAATTGTACTGCCGGTTTTGCGCGCCAATCAGTCAGGTTCTTCAATCGGCTGCCTCGACCACCTGCAAGGATAATCGCAGCAGTGTTTTTGGTTAATGTACTAATAAAACGATCTGAATGCTGGTCGTACGACATGATGCCCTCCTGAAGTTTTAATTATGCATTTGATAACTTAGCTGGGCTAAACTAAATTAGCAAATTCGACTTAAATCCTATATCAACTGCTTTCGTTTACATTATAATCAATCTTGCAAGCTATAATCTAGCTGGAACATGACGTAATGAACAAATATTAATAAAAACATAAAATATTTCTTAGAAAAAGTTCGGGGGAATACATCTTGGTACAATCTAAAGCGACATCAGCAAAAGCCAGCGCGCAAACTGCAGCTAAGCGAGAAAAAGAGTCCGACGCCGTATCTGACTCACTGTTACTGATTTTAGAAGCGCGTCATCACGATCCGTTCAGCTTTCTAGGCCAGCATAAAATCGATGGCAGTTACATCTATCGCGTATTTATTCCCCAGGCGACAGGTGTGAGCGTTAAAGTTGCTGACGCATGGATAAAGCTTGAGAAGTCCCATCCTGATGGATTGTTTGGTCTGCAAAGCAATACGCGCCTCGAAACCCCTTGTTTGCTTAAAATAGATTGTGCCGGTAATACTTACGAAACATACGACCCCTATACGTTTGGCACAAGCCTCACCCAGGACGAACTCTATTTGTTTGGCGAAGGCCGCCTGTTGCAAGCCTATAAAACGCTCGGCGCGCAATGCATGACGCAAGATAATGTCGCCGGCGTCCGTTTTGCGGTTTGGGCGCCAAACGCGGAGCGCGTGAGCGTAGTAGGCAGCTTTAACAATTGGGATGGCCGTGTCTATTCCATGCGCACACATGGATCAAGTGGAGTATGGGATATTTTCATTCCAAACCTCACCACGCACGACACCTATAAATTCGAGATTCGCAACCGCCACACCGGCAATATTCTGGTCAAGACTGATCCTTATGGTTTTGAATTTGAACAGCGCCCCGGCACTGCCGCAAAGATCAGCGCCAGTTATCACCAATGGGAAGACAGGCAGTGGCTCGATGCGCGCAAAAAACGGGACTGGCTGCATGCTCCATTTAACTGTTATGAAGTCCATTTGGGCTCATGGCAACGCAACAACAAGGGTCACTTTTTAAATTATCGCGATCTGGCCAGCACGCTCGTGCCCTATGTCGCCGAGATGGGCTATACCCACGTAGAATTGATGCCGATCTCAGAGCATCCGCTGACTGAGTCCTGGGGCTATCAAACCACCGGTTATTTTGGCGTAACCAATCGCTTCGGCTCGCCCGATGATTTGCGCTTTTTGATTGACGCATTTCACCAAGCCAATATCGGCGTTATTTTAGACTGGGTGCCAGGACACTTTCCAAAAGATGACTGGGCCTTGGCACGCTTCGACGGCACGGCGTTATATGAACATGAAGACCCGCGCCTGGGTGAGCACCAGGACTGGGGCACCCTTATTTTCAATTACGGCCGCAATGAAGTGCGTAACTTCCTGATGTCAAACGCTCACTACTGGCTTTCCGAGTTCCATATTGACGGTTTGCGTGTAGATGCCGTGGCCTCAATGCTTTATCTCGATTACTCACGCAAGGCCGGCGAATGGCTGCCAAACAAATACGGCGGCAGAGAAAACCTGGATGTGATTGAGTTCTTAAAGCAACTCAATGTCATGGTGGGTGAAGACTTTGCCGGCGTACTCACCATTGCCGAGGAGTCCACCGCATGGCCGGCAGTATCGCGGCCGGTGTATCTGGGCGGTTTAGGCTTTAACATGAAGTGGAACATGGGCTGGATGAACGACACGCTTGCCTACATAGAACACGACCCGGTGCATCGGCGCTATTACCATGACATGCTCACTTTTGGCCAGCTTTACGCCTACTCTGAGAACTTTGTACTGCCGTTCTCACACGATGAAGTCGTACATGGTAAAAAATCACTATTGGATAAAATGCCGGGCGACGCGTGGCAGAAATTTGCTAACCTGCGTCTGCTGACGACGTATCAGATGACTGCGCCGGGCAAAAAGCTCAATTTCATGGGCAACGAGTTCGGCCAGGGCCGCGAATGGAACGTAAATAGCAGCCTGGACTGGCACCTGCTCAGCGACAAGTATGAGGGCCATCAATGGCATCTGGGCATCAAGCAAGCAAGCCACGATCTAAACAGCCTCTACAAACAGGAAATAGCGCTACATTCGCTCGATTTTGTGCACCAAGGCTTTGAATGGATAGACTGCCATGACTCGGATCAATCCATTATCAGCTATGTAAGACGCGGGCTGGACAATAGTTTTGTTATAATAGTTCTGAACTTCACGCCAGTATTGCGCGAAGGTTATCGCATTGGCGTGCCGCAAGCAGGCACCTATAACGAAGTTTTTAACAGTGATGCGGCTTGCTATGGCGGCAGCAACCAGGGCAACGGCGCTGGGTTACACACGGAAGACGTTGCCTGGATGAACCGCAGCCAATCGCTCGTCATTACGCTGCCCCCGCTGGCAGGCTTGGTTTTAAAACCGGCTTAGACGCTAAAACCGTTTAAGCTGGAATGTTTTTACAATTGATAAAATAACTTAATAAAGCACGAATATTCAAATGGCTACGCTCACACACTACCCAGTATGGCAAAAACTCTGTCAACATGAAAAAACTATAGCATCAACACACATGCGCGATTTGTTCGCAAATGATCCAAAGCGCTTCGAAAAATACAGCCTGAAATTCGCTGATTTATTGCTGGATTATTCCAAACATCGCATGAACGACGAAACGCTGCCTTTGCTGATCCAACTGGCACGCGAAGCCAATATTGAAAACTGGCGTGACAGAATGTTCGCGGGCGAAAAAATCAACATTACCGAAGACCGTGCTGTCTTGCACACTGCGCTGCGTAACCGTTCCAATACGCCTGTCTATGTGGATGGCCATGATGTCATGCCGGACATTAATGCCGTACTCAAGCAAATGCGTGGATTTTCAGATAAAGTGCGCAACGGCGAATGGAAAGGTTATTCCGGTAAGCGTATTACGGACATTGTAAACATTGGGATTGGCGGCTCCGATTTGGGACCTGTGATGGTCTGCGATGCGCTTAAACCCTACGCCAGCCCCGAGTTGAACATTCACTTTGTATCGAATATCGATGGTGCACATTTGATGCGCGCGCTCGAAAAATGCAATGCTGAAACTACATTGTTTATTGTGGCTTCGAAAACCTTCACCACGCAGGAAACCATGACCAATGCGCATTCTGCGCGCACCTGGTTTTTAAACATGGCGAAAGATGAAGCACATGTAGCTAAACATTTCGTGGCACTCTCAACCAACTCAAAAGCGGTGCAAGAGTTTGGCATTGATACCGCCAACATGTTCGCGTTCTGGGATTGGGTAGGCGGTCGCTATTCGCTCTGGTCTGCTATCGGACTATCGATTGCCTTGTATGTTGGCATGGACAACTTCGAAGACCTGCTATCAGGGGGGCATGAAATGGATAACCATTTCAGAACCGCGCCGCTCGAACAGAATATGCCGGTGATTATGGCACTTATTGGCATCTGGTATAACAACTTCTTCCATGTGGACACGCATGTCATATTGCCCTATGACCAAGGAATGGCGCGATTTCCAGCCTATATGCAGCAGGCCGATATGGAAAGTAACGGCAAGTTCATCTGCCGCGATGGCAGCCGGGTGGAATACAAAACCGGCCCGGTGATTTGGGGCGAGGCTGGCACCAATGGCCAGCATGCGTTTTATCAGCTTATTCACCAGGGCACGCAAATGGTTCCTGCCGACTTTCTGATGCCCGTGCACAGCCATTATGCCATCGGCAAACATGGTTACGCGCATCATAAAATCCTGCTGGCGAACTTTTTAGCACAAACGCAGGCTTTGATGCTGGGAAAAACCAAGGAAGAAGCACGCGCAGAGTTGGAAAAGCAAGGCATGTCAGGCGAAGCACTCGAAAAACTGCTGCCGCACAAGGTTTTCGAAGGCAACCGTCCCACCACCTCCATTTTGTTCGACAAGCTTACGCCGAATACGCTCGGCAAGCTGATTGCACTGTACGAACACAAGATATTCGTGCAGGGCATCATGTGGAACATTAACAGCTATGACCAATGGGGCGTGGAATACGGCAAGCAGATTGCCCAGCAAATCCTGCCGCAACTGACCAGTGACGAAGTGGTGACTAATTACGACAGTTCAACCAACGGCCTGATTAACCACACCAAGCAACTGAATAAACCTTAGCAAAGCCACATCGGCCAGCTTTCTGCCCACACTTCAATTGGTTGATGGTGTGGGCAGCCAACATCACCTCAACTGCATCCCCTTCATTATCGCATCTATTCCAACCGCCTTGGCCACCCCCGCCCCCAGGCGTTTGGCAAAGCGGTCCATCATTGTTTCCTGGTAGGTATAATCAACAATCTCGTCCTGCTTGATCACCTCACGCGCAACGTAATCGGCACTGCCCAGCGCATCGGCAAGACCCAGCTTGATGCTTTGCTCACCGCTCCAGAACAGGCCGCTGAACACTTCCGGCGTTTCTTTTAAGCGTGCGCCCCTGCCCTTTCTCACCACGTTCTTAAACTGCTCGTGCACTTCATTCAGCATGGTTTGCGCCAAAGCCTGGTGCTTTGGGTTAACTGGCGAGAATGGATCCAGCATGGCCTTGTTTTCACCTGCAGTCATTAGCCTGCGTTCTACGCCTACTTTTTTCATCACTTCGGTAAATCCGTAGCCATCCATCAGCACGCCAATCGAGCCGACGATACTGGCTTTATCCACATAAATCTTATCCGTCGCCGCCGCGATGTAATAGCCGCCGGAAGCGCAAATGTCTTCCACTACGCCGTATACCGGAATTTTAGGATGCAGTTTCTTTTGGCGCATGATTTCATCATTGATGATGCCGGCCTGCACCGGACTGCCGCCAGGCGTATTAAACCGCAAAATAATGCCCTTGGTGCCGATGCTGTCGTAAGCATCGTTCAAGCTGCTGATCACAGCATCCGCGTTGACTTCTCCGCCAGCCTCAATCACGCCATTAATATCGATCAAGGCCGCATGCGGGCCGGCCACGTTTTTTCCACCAAATACTCCCAATACTACTATCAACAATAGAAGCAGGTACCCAAAGGTAAGCGCCTTAAAAAAGATGCTCCAGCGGCGCGTGATTTGCTGTTCCTTCAGCCCTGATAATAATAGTTTTTCTATGGTTTTCTGTTGCCAGTTACTATGTGACAGTTCGTTCTGCTCAGACATGCTATGTTTTCCTATTCAGGGTTTTCTATGTAATGGATGAAGCTGGTCAATATGAATGATAATCTGGTGATTCTGCTCGGTAACAGGCAGCATTTGCAAGCTTTTGCCTTTGCATGGCCCCATCACGCAAAAACCGTTATCAGGCCGATAATGCGCGCCATGCGTGGCACAGATCAGATAATCTTTACCTACTGTAAAAAATTCACCTTCATTCCAGTCCAGCTCGACAGGCACATGCGCACACTGATTCACATAGGCATGCGCTTTGCCTTGATAACGCACCACAAAACCGGTGGCGAATTCTCCTAACTGCGGCAAGGGGAAACGCAGACCTAAGGATTTCTCGTGCAAATCGCGGCTATCTAAAACAATAGTGTTGTTATGCATGGGTCAATAACCAGGCGCTTAACTCATCAAACTGGTGGAATATTTCAATGCTATTGTAACTCAATAATTTATCATGTGATTGCGCCCCATAGGTCACTGCAACTGCTTGCACATCAGCATTTTTGGCCATCTGCAAATCATAACCGGTATCGCCGATCATCAAAGTTCGTTCGGGGGGAATTACGCAAGCATCCATGATTTCCTCCAGCATTTGCGGATGCGGCTTGGAAAAACACTCGTCCATAGTGCGTGTAGCATGAAAGTAACCGCCCAGACCGCAATGCTGTAAGGCCAGATTTAGCCCGCGCCTGCCCTTGCCTGTCGCCACGGCCAGTTTATAGCCGCGCCG